>OODT01001194.1_pt1 | contig 15523 bp, 10 predicted proteins | sample 1671841 | NCBI WGS metagenome assembly OODT01 (sample SAMN06348198, study PRJEB24527) | human gut metagenome | biome: human gut; feature: ankylosing spondylitis patient; material: feces | host: Homo sapiens | place: China | collected 2015-10 | reverse complement strand
ACAAATGTATGAAAGAACGAACACTGAGGCTGAGCTTCTGGCAGGTTAAAATGGGGAGAAATTTCTCATTTTAACTTGTACTAAATCTTGACATAGGACCACAGCCCCTCCTGCCAATTTCTTCCAATTCCCCCATCCCGATTGTCCACATCACAATCACCCGTTATACTGTAACTATCCCCCGGTTTCCCCGGAGATCCGCGGGCAGAAAATCAGAACAGCATAAGAGGAAACGACATGAGGACAATCGACAAAAATACCATACAATCCTATCAAAATCACATTTATACACAGGAAAAATCCCAGAATACCATCGACAAATACATCCGCGACATCCGCACCTTCACCGCCTGGCTGCAGACACAGGAACAGAAAGACATCACCAAAGAATGCGTGATCCGCTACAAAAAACATCTCGAAGCCAAATACATGCCGTCCAGCGCCAACAGCATGCTCATCGCCTTAAACGGCTTCTTCGGATACACAGGCTGGCATGACTGTTTCGTCACGATCTTCAAGACCCAGCCAAACCACATCTATGCGCAGGAAAAAGAGATGATGCGCGCCGAATACGAAAAACTCATCGCAACTGCAAAAGAGAATGGCAACCTCCGCCTTGCCATGATCATCGAGATCATCGGCAGCACCGGCATGCGCATCAGTGAACTTGCATCGGTCACGGTGGAGGCAGTGGGCACCGGAAAGATCAGCATATCCTGCAAAGGAAAACACCGCGAGATCTATCTCGTACACAAACTGAAAATGAAACTGCTCGACTACTGCAAAAAGAAAGGCATCAGAAGCGGCGCAGTCTTCATCACAAAAAACGGAAACCCGGTAGACCGCAGCAACATCTGGACAGAAATGAAAAAAAACGCCGAAAAAGCAGGCGTTGCACTGGAGAAAGCATTTCCACATAACCTCCGCCATTTCTTTGCACGCGTCTACTACAGCATACATAAAAACATCAGCCAGCTTGCAGATATCCTTGGACACAGCAGCATCAATACCACAAGGATCTACTTAGCGACCACAGAGGAAGACCATGTCAAAAAATTAGAGCGTCTGGATCTGGTCGTCTGAACGACAGAAATAAAAAGACACAACATAATGTAGATTATGTTGTGAATGCATTCAGATGAAAGTATGGTAATTATTACCAATAACTTCCGAGTATTATTTTTTTATCAAAAAATCCGATAAATGTCAATTAGTCTGATGCTAAAATTCGACAAAAAATCCCACTTTTATAAAAGAAGCACTAATATCATAGTACTTCTCTAGAATATTGTTGTCATTTTTGCACAAAAATAAGACCAGACTTCTGTAAACGCCTGATTTTTTCAGTAATTCATGGTTTTACAGCTGGAAATCATGTTTTTTTAACCATACTACATTCGTAAATAACTGCTAAAAACCAGAAAATTTATAAATCTATCCAAAATCCCGGTGAAACCGAGCAGAAGAGCCATTCCTCCACACAACATAATCTACATTATGTTGTGGAGCTTTCTTTATGCAATAAAAATTAAGGAGGAAACCTATGAGAAGGACGAAAGCAAACCGTGCATTGACATTTGTGATGGCAGCCGCACTGCTCATCGGATCGATCCACGGCGTAGGTGCAAAAGAGCAGAGCAAGGCCTATGAAGCACCGGAACTGACACTGGTGCAAGGTGCATCAGACTATGATCTGACGGAAGGAATCACGTATGACAGTGAAAAATATACCCTGTCCGTCACTGATACAGGAAACTTTGATATCAATGTGGCAGGAGATTATGAGATTTCATACGCACTGACGGAAAAGGAAAGCAGTGTAAGTGAAACTGAAAGTGTGGAGAACACAGAGAGTGCGGATATTATAGAAAGCACTGAGACGGTGTCTGGCACAGAAACAGTAGATACCACGGAAACGATAGAAAATACAGATCAGACACCGGAAGGGGATGACCAGACTTCTGGTACAGATACCGCAGATCAGGACAAGCCAGATCAGCCGGCAGATAAGGATGAAGCGGACAGTGCAAAAGACCCGACAGACAGCGGAAATGCAGGACAGCTGCAGGGAACATCCACAGGTGTCGGAGAGGCACAAGAATCAGAAAATCAGGATGATGGAAATACAGACACTGTAAAAGAAGAGTCCGCGGATACAGATACTGTAAACATTACAGAAGAGCAGACTCCGAAAGCTGCAAATGCAACACAGGAAGTAATAAACTTCAGCAGGACTGTAAAAGTAGTCGCAGCGGAAGAACCAGTGGAGACATATGCAGCAAATTATAGAGTGGCATCTTATGCAAATGTGCAGGGGAACTATACCGTAAATCTGGGAACACCGGTGTGGACAGATGAGACGCATAAGAAATTCCAATATACAAACGCAAAGATTGATACAGGCAGTGATGACATAAGCCTGATGACAATTACGTTGTCAAACGGTAAGCTGCCAGATGATATTTTAAATAATGCAACCGTAAGGGATGATTATGGAAGATCAGCAACATGGATCTTTATGGATAAAAAATCCAGTCAGGAAATAGAGAAAAAAATCCAGACTATGACATTTGATTATGTGAGTGATATGAATGTATATGTATCAGTAAATGCAAATGATAATGAAGGATTTGAGTCAGGTCTTGATCAAATGAAACTGACACAGTGGTCAGTCAGTGGTCATTATTATTTGCATGTTAATGAGAAAGTATCATGGACGTCAGCGTATGATAGAGCAAAAACATATAAGTTAGCCGGTCAAAGAGGATACTTAGCGACAATTACATCTAATGATGAATTATCATATATTTTAACATTACAAAAAGGGCAAACGTGGACAGCTGGCACAAGATTAATTATGAAAGATGGTTCGAGTCTCAATGATACTCCATTTGGAAGGATAACAAATGGGATTGTAAAATATGGTCAGGATTATTATTGGGCGGCAGGACCAGAAACAGGAGAGAAAATTGAATCGTTATGGGGAAGTGGTGAACCCAATCGTGCATCAGTTACTTATGGTGCGCTAAATGGTACAATTTCAGATGTACAAGGGCAGGAATCCTGTGTAATGGTAAGAAATACAGATATAAAAACATTGAATGATATAATAGAAGGAAATGTGCCTGGAGATACGGACATTACATCGGGTGGTTTCTTCGTCGAATTCGGCGGCTACGCTGACGGAGCCGACCCGGGACAGCCGGATAACACCAAAAAAGGTGAGACCAACGTACTGGTAGCACCAATGGATGCTGAGGCTGTGATAAACGGCGTGAAATACGCCCCTCTTGCCGATGCACTGGATACGGCACAGGCAGGAGACACAGTCGAGATCGTAAAAGATACCGTCACAGCAGTGACAGGCGGAACCATGAAAAAAAGTGTTCAGTTAAAGAGCAAGGATGGTACATGGTTCTCCGCACCAAATGATGCGGTGGATGTAACGCTTGACGTTGCAGCAGATGGAACCGTTACACTCAAAGACGGAACACTTAATGTATCGGATAACGGAACACTGAACGTTTACAGTCCGGTAGACCATAATACTTACAAGGTGACAACCCCGGCAGGCGCATCATCGGTCGTTGTGCCAAACGGTACAGGGGATGATACACCATATCTCAAGAACAATAATACGACAGGCGCACTCACCTTAAAGATCGGGGATGTGACATACACATATACCAATCAGAGTTTTGATGCCGTCACCCTGGTCTACATCCCGGATGCCATGTACCGGAATGAACTGGTGACAAAAGCAGAAGTTCCTGCAGACAAGACAGCAGAGATCAGGTTAGACGATACAGACTCCGTCAAGACCAAAGGGACAGGAAACGCTTCGGATAAAGTGACCGTGGAGCGGAGGAATACAGACAAAAAAGCAGATGTAAAGATCCCTTCCGGGGCAAGTGCAGACGTGTTCGGACATGAAGTGGGGGCAGCACCGGCAAATGGCGTGACTGTCAGCCAGGGCAGCACGACAAACAGCGGATATCCGTCGCGTGATTATGTCACGATCCCGGTAGGTGAGAGCATCGTGATCGACGGAGTAACCTATAATGCGACCGACAGCGTACAGAGATACTATCTCGGAACATTCAACGTGGCGGTCACGACCGGGAACAATGCAGAGATCTCCGGCGGCGCAAAACCGGCTGACCCGGGATACTTACAGCAGTACAAGGTAAAGATCAGTCCTAAGGCATACTTTGACCTCGATAAGGACAACTTTACCGTCACAATGAAAAAAAGTGATACCGGAGCGGCAGAGACATTGCCGTTTGCACAGGTATGCAAAGCGGAAACAGATGGAAGCATCACAGTGACGATCCCTCAGGTGACCGGTGACATCACCATCAATGCTGCGGCAAAACGCCAGCTCACGACCTTAAATGTGGAAGGGCTCACAGCCGGCGGCGCAAAGGGAGTCTTCAAGGCAGTGGATGCATCCGGCAACACCTATGAGCTGGCTGCCGATGGAAGCATCCAGGTAAACCGGAATGAGGAACTGACAATTACCTTTACGCCGGATGATTTTGACGACAGATACTATTCAGACCTGACCGGGGAGAAGGGAGAGAGTTTTTCCATCCTGACAGCCCTGACGGATACGACAGATGGGAATAAGAATCTGTTTGCCACAGCGACATTCAACTGGACAGAAAAGAGCTATGAGATAACATACACGCCGACAAAAGCGGATGTGACGTTAAAAGCAGTCTTTACGCCATCCCACATCGTACATCTCCATGTGACAGGAGGAACGGCAGAAGTGACAGACAATACACTGGTCACAAAAGAGACAGGCGCATCACAGTTCCAGCATGTCATCGTGGCAGATGATAAGACGGTGGAGGTAACACTGAAAGACACGACAGCAAACGGACTGGCTCCTACAGCTTACTGGAGTGACGTGTCAGAATCACCGGAGCATGCGGGAATGGATGTGTCTGCAACGCTCCGGAATACCGGTGCAAAGACCTATACCTATACGACACAGAAAGTAAAACAGCCACAGGCACTGAACGTGACCTTTGAGCAGGGACAGACCGTGGAGGTTACGGTAAACAACGGAAAACTCTTAAATGATGATGGCGCATGGAACGAAAATTCCGGCACATACACAAGGATCGTAAAGAACAACGCTCCGCTGGTGCTCAAGATCAAACCGGATGACGGCTACGGCTTAAAGGGCATCACAGTCAATGGTTATCCGATCGACATCGAAAAAGCACTGGAAGACAGGGCACTCGAATACGACAGTGTGGCAGGCGTCTATACCCATACCACACACGGCATCTATCAGGCATGGAAGGTGACGGTCGATCTGGAAAAACAGCACCAGTTCATCTTTGAAGACCAGAACGGTGCACAGATCAGCAGTGGGGAGCGCATCACCGTCATTGACGGCGGAACGATCGCTGAGGCAGTCTTTGCAAAAATGCAGAGAGTGACAGACGGGTTGAAAGCGGACAACGAGAGCTTCTTTGTCTGGGTGGATAAGGCAAACACCGGAAAAGTCTATAATGGGACAACGGTCATCAGCAGCCAGACGGCAGATAAAGTGACGCTCATCCCGGTATACCGCACAAACGTGGTGAACGGGGCAGACGGAAGCAGCATCGCAGCGGATGATTTCGTCATCCATGTGAACGATGTCGGAAACCTGACAGCGTCTGATGCAAAGAACCGTGCCAATGTGAAGGCATATGGTGCAAACGGTGATGACATCACGGCAACCGTGACCGTAGACCAGGACAAATTAGATGAACTGACCGCAAAAGGCAAGGGCATCTATGCAGCGGCACTTACCTTCCAGGCAGGCGCAGGGGCTGCGACAAGCATCACGGTGGAAGTGACGGATGACAAACCGGCCGTCATCGGACAGACAGCCCATACGCTCACCTTTACAGGACGGCCAAAAACAGAGTACAGCGTGCGTGAACTGGACACATCCGGAAATCCGGTCGGACACACACTGAAATTCAAGACAGATGAAAATGGAAAAGGCATTGCATCCGGTCTGAAAAAAGCAACGGAATACAAGATCAGCCACAGTAATTTCGGCTCCACAGTCGGAAAGACTTCCCTTGTGGACGCAGCGGACATTGCGAAGCAGTTCGAAGAGAAAGGTGCAGGCGATACAAACAGCAACAATGCCACAGACAGCACAGAAAAAGCGGAAAACTCCAACGTGGAAGTCACAGTGGATGATAACGGCAACTACAAGGTAACTGTAAAGAAGGATATTGACCAGACGGTACAGATCCCGGACACATGGGGCGATATCAGGATCGACCTTGGCGGACATACCATCACAGGTGACAAGGCAGATGATAATAATGAAGCAAAACCGGGACTGGAATTTGTCAAGGATGCTAACAGCAACGAACATCCGGGAACGAATCTTGAGATCGTAAACGGTACGATCAAAGGTGGAGACGGTTCTGCTAAACATCCGGATGGAGCAGCCGGTATCGGAGCCAGTGGTGATACAGCAGATGCCGGAATTATCATCGGAAGCGATGCAAACGTGATCGGTGGTAACGGTGCAGACGGCACAGAAGGCAAAGATGGAGGAAATGGCGGAGCCGGTATCGATGGTAACGGCAAGATCACTCCGACAGTCAGTGGAACTGTAACCGGTGGAAACGGCGGTAAAGGCGGAGATTCCGCAGCCGGTATCCCTGGCAATGGTGGAAACGGTGGAACCGGAATCAGCGCAGGCGATAAGACCATCACCGTCAAACCTGGCGGAACTGTCAAAGGCGGTGATGCAGGAAACGGCGGAAACGCAACAGGAGATAACACGAACCCGGGCGGAAACGGAGGAAACGGCGGTACAGGAACCGAGACCACACAGCCGGGTAAGACCGATAATAACGGTGGAACAACATCCGGTGGAAATGGCGGAGACGGCGGTAAATCCGACAACGGAAACGGTGGAAACGGAGGCAACGGCGGCAGCGGCTCCACAGGAGAAAGCAATAACAACGGCGGCACGAACAGTGGCGGCAACGGCGGAAATGGCGGAGACTCAGACAAGGGCAACGGCGGATCCGGCGGTAATGGAGGAAGCTCAGGCGAAACCGGAGGCAACGGTGGTAACAACACCGGCGGAAACGGTGGAAACGGCGGAGACTCCAACAACGGCAATGGAGGCTCCGGCGGAAACGGTGGAGAATCCAACAGCGGAACCGGAGGAAACGGCGGAAATGGAGGAGACTCCAATAACGGAACTGGAGGTTCCGGCGGAAACGGAGGAGACTCCAACAGTGGAACCGGAGGAAACGGTGGAAATGGCGGCGGCTCTGACAGCGGAACCGGAGGAAACGGTGGAAATGGCGGCGGCTCCAACAGTGGAAACAACGGCAGCTCCGGCAGTGACGGCAGCAAACCAGACAACAACGGCGGAAACAATAACGGCGGCTCCGGCAGTGGTGACAACAGCAACGGTGGAAATGGTAATGGCGGAAACGGAAGCGGCAATAACAGCGGAAACGGAAGCAATAATGGAAGCACCAGCGGTGGAAACAGCAATGGAAATGCGAACGGAACCAATACCGGTGTCACAGATGGCAAGACCAATGCCACAGATATCGCTGCAACGGATGGAAACAATGCGTCCGGCGGAAACAAAAACAACAAACACAACAGGAACAACAGAAACAACAACGAGTCAGACCAGGCGGATGGTGAGGATGTGACAGAAGGTACAGAGACCGGTGCAGACAGCACGGATGCAGATACAGGTTCAGATGATACTACAGATGTCGCTGACAGCACAGAGACCGGAGCAGATGCAGACGGAAGCGGAAACGCAGACGACAGCATCCCGGCAGACAGCAGTGATGCAGACGGACACATCAGCTTCGCAGACTGCGGATCCCACTGGTATCCAGTCATCCTGATCCTTGTGATCGCAGGATACACAGTCCTGCGTATCCGGAAGATCCGCGAGGAACTTGACGGAGAGTAAGACAGTACCCCCAAAATATACCAGAACGAAAAAACAATCCCGGGGATATCCACATGTCCCCGGACAATAAAAAAAGAAAGACCTATTATCTAAACTTACAAACAATAAACCAAAATGATATATGTAAATTTTCCAAAATACTTACTAAAAAAACATCCGGTTTTCAAGATGGCATGGAACAGATAAAAGAATGATGTTCCGGAAGGACAGAACCAGAAATACAAGGAACAGGAGGATAAGGACTATGGATCCTGAAAGAAGAAAAGCACTGCAGAAGACGCAGAAAAAATGTATCGCAGCCCAGGTGGTGATGTGTGCAGCCTATATATCAGCAGGCATCTTACTGGCTGTGACAGGCAGGCATTGTGTGGCAGATATTCCAATCTATATAGCCGGCGCAGTCATCACAGCCGGCTGCATGGCAGCTCTTGCAGTGTTTGAATCAAGACTTTCAAGAGAACTTGCAGGATGACATGACAGGGGCAGCGCAGGCTGCCCCTGTTGTACCTGAAAAAGGGATGATAAGGAAGTGACAGATCATGAAAGACAGGAATTTTGTTAAGGAAATAGAAAAGTTAAGGACAGCCGTCTTAGGGTATGACCGTGAGGAAGTCGTGCTCTACATCAGGGAGCTGGTGGAGTACTATGGACAGAAGAACGAGGAGGCAGTAAGGGAACTGTATCTGGAAAAGATGCAGCTTGCGGCAGAGAACGCAGGACTGCGGGCACAGATCCCCACACAGGAGAAGCTCTATGAGGAGGCAGAAGGAAAGGCGGAGGAGATCCTGGGCGGTGCAAAGGAGACTGCGGCGACCATTCTGGACCATGCCGGCACCGAAAAGGAACGCATGCTCAGAGAGGCCGGGGAAGCAGAAAAGAGGATCCTTGCAGAAGCGGACAGAAAGGCAGGGGAGACCCTTGCAGAGGCGGACAGGAAGGCAGGGGAGACCCTTGCAGAGGCGGACAGAAAAGCAGGGGAGACCCTTACAGAGGCAGAGAGGAAGGCAGGGGAGATCCTTGCAGAGGCAGGGCGGCAGGCGGAGGAGATCCTTGCAGAGGCAGGGCGGCAGATGGATGTCATCCTGACAAAGACAAGGGAGAAAGTGGAGAAGCAACAGGCGCTCTACCATCAGTACCGCAACCGTCTGGAAGCCTTGAAAAACGGCCTGGACTGCATCTTTGCAGGGTGTCCGCCGGAGGAAGACACCCGGGATCTGCATGGAAAGCCGCAGAGACCGGGACAGATACAGGCAGACGGACTGGAAGAGACCGGTCTCCGGGAACAGCCATGAACGGGGGAGAACAGTACAGCCTTGACATGGCACTCCTGAAGATCCGCGAGGAAAAACGGAAAAGAAAGATGCGCTCAGAGCGGGCCGTCATCCTGTTCGTGGTCTGGATCCTGGTGTTCAGGGTGTGCGGGATCATGCGCGTGGATGGGAATTCCATGCGCCCTGCCTGCCATCCCGGGGATATCGTGTTCTTCCTGCGCATCCTCCCGGACGGCGTGGGCTATGGGGATGCCGTCATCTTAAAGGATGCATCCGGGGAATACCTGATCAAGCGCATCGCAGGGCTGCCGGGGGATGTGATGGAGGTGGACCGTGAGGGACACCTGACAAGGAACGGCGCAGAAGTGCAGGAGACGGATGTCATCTATGGCATGTCGGAAACAGGAGACAGCGTGGATTATCCGTACACCGTGCCGGAAGGGAGTTATTTCTTCCTCGGGGACAACCGCCCGGTGTCTTTAGACAGCAGGATGCTCGGTGCGGCAGGAAGGGAAGAGATAAAAGGAAAGGTCATCTGGGCAGCGGGGGCTGGGAGATGGAACAAAAAAACAGGCAAGAGGTAAAAGACCATGAGCATTACAGGAGCTTATACTTGGGAAGATATTTCCAGTCTTGGGATGGAAGCTTATTTCCAGCCCATCTACAACGTGGAAAAGCACAGGATCACCGGGCTTGAGGCACTGTTCCGTGCAAGGGACGGGCAGGGAGGTTTCCTCGACCCGGAGAGCCTTGTGCAGGAGGCGGAGGAAGGCGGCTGGGTGCATGACATCGACCTGTGGATGATCCGGGAGTGCTGCCGGTGGTTCACGAGGTTTGCGGAACACGGCATCACGAGGATCAACGTGAACCTGTCGCCGCAGACCTGCATGGTGGAGACTGTCTGGGAGGAGATCAGCAGCTGCCTGGACCGGTACGGTCTCCAGCATGGGAAGATCTGGCTGGAGATGACGGAACTCGGGAAGTCGGCGGATAACGGAAAACTCCTGGAGACCGCACACAGGCTGCAGGATAAGAAGTTCAACCTGGTCATGGATGATTTCGGCAAGGGCGAATCCAACTTCGTGCGGCTGATGGATTTCGAGTTCCAGAGCATCAAGCTGGACAAGGAGCTGGTCTGGGGCATCGGGAGCAGGAAGATGGGCATGCCAATCGTGCAGACGCTCCTCGTGTTCGCCCAGAGGAACCACATCTGGGTGACGGCAGAGGGGATCGAGACAGGGGAACAGGCAGCACAGCTGGAAAAGCTCGGCTGCAACTTTTTACAGGGCTACCTGATCAGCAGGCCGCTCCCGGCAGACAGGTGCGTGGAATTTGTTGCAGACTGGGAGAAAAAAGACATCCTTGCACAGCCTGAGACAGGAAGATGATGATTGCAGAAATCATATTAAACAATTGCGAAACTCATGAAAATCTAAATTGAAAGAAGGGCATGAGGAGTTTCGCAATTATCTAAATATCATATAAGGAACAGGAGAGATAAATCATGGGAAAGACAAAATTTGGAACAAAGATCGTATTCTTTTTTGTGATACTGCTCGGTGCAGGGGCAGTGTTATATGCGAAAAACTGCATGGAACAGCTCGCAGCATATGCAGTAAGCCACATGGACGGTGCAGGACAGGCGCAGGCGCAGAGCCAGCTTGCAGCAATGATCGCTTCCGATGTAAAAAAAATGGCAGCCTTTATGACAGCCGGGCTTATCATCACGGTCGTTGTGGGTGCGGCAGGCATCATTGATTACATCAGGAGCCTCGACCTTGCATGCAGTTATTCGGACACCCTCGCACAGGGCGATCTCACACAGGAAGTGGAACAGAAATATTTAGACAGGAAAGACAGCATCGGAAACCTTGCGGCAGCTTTCCACAAGATCCGGGAGAGTTTTGCGGGACACCTTGGGAGCGTGAAGGACAATGCAGAGTCCCTGAGCGGCCATGTGTCCTCCATCGGGAAAAACGTGGATGAGATCAACGGCGAGATGGAAGGCATTTCCGCAACGACACAGCAGCTTGCAGCGAGCATGGAGGAATCCGCAGCATCCGCAACGGAGATGAACACCATGTCAGAGGAGATCAACCGGGCGATCAAAAACATCGCGGAGAGCGCACAGGAAGGTGCGGAGCGTGTCAATGACATCCATACCCGTGCCATCAATGCGAAGAAAGAGACCACGGAGAACCGTGCCAATGCACAGCGCATGCACGGCGAGATCAAGGTAAGCCTCGACCAGGCACTGCAGGATGTGGAAGTGGTATCCCGGATCGAGGTCCTGGCACAGGCGATCATGGAGATCACCAACCAGACCAACCTTTTATCCTTAAATGCTTCCATCGAGGCTGCGCGTGCCGGGGAGATGGGAAAAGGGTTTGCAGTCGTGGCGGACGAGATCCGGAAGCTTGCGACGGAATCCGGAGAGACGGCGACAACCATCCAGGAGGTCACGGACAGCGTGGTGAAAGCAGTGAACCAGCTCACAAAGGACAGCAGACGTCTGTTAGACTTCGTCGCAACTGATGTGAAATCCAGCTATGACAGCTTTGAGAGCCTTGCGGATGCCTACAACCGGGATTCCGAGTTTGTGGACGGTCTTGTATCGGATTTCAGTGCGACATCCGAGGAACTCTTAGCTTCCATGGACGGCATGATGAATGCGATCGAGGGCGTTGCAAATGCGGCAAACGAGGGCGCAAGCGGGACCTCCGACATGGCAGAGCGCATCCAGAACATCACCATGCGGTGCTCCGAGGTGGCAGAGACCACGGAACAGGCAGGTGCAACGGCAGAAACGTTAAAGGCAGACACCGGGATCTTCAAGGTGTGAGAAAAAGCACCGGCAGAAAACAGCAGCCATCAGGATGGAACGCATCGCCGGAGCAAAAGTGAAATTGGAGGACAAAAATGAGAAATAAAAAGAGAATGCTTGCCGCAGGACTTATAACAGTGGCACTTCTGTCAACTGTGAACGGATGCGGCAGTACAACCGGAAATATGCAGGATACCAAGGGCATACAGGGGACTACAGGAGCAGCTGGCGGAACCGTACAGGGTTCCGGGAGCACAGGAACTGCATCAGACACGGCGTCACAGAACAACAGCAATACAGCAGATCATAATGCACAGGATAACAGCAGTGGAACAGGAATAGCACAAAACGGCAGCAACACAACAGATCATGCAGCACAGACAGGAAACAACGATAGCAGTGGAACATCACAGGCAGGCGTGTCACAACACGCAACCGCAGGTTCTTTCACAATGGTAAATGGCGGCATCACGGAACAGGAAGCGAAGAACATCGCAGCCGGGAATGCAGGGGTTACAGAGGAACAGATCCAGTACATCACGGTAAAACAGGACTGGGATGACGGCCGTGCCAGATATGAGGTGGAATTCACCGCAGCCGGAGTGGAGTACGATTATGAGCTGGATGCATCCGACGGACGCATCCTTTCGGCAGACTCCGAAGTGATAGACAAGGGATACCGTGCATCACAGAATGGTACGACAGGTTCCCGGAACGAAACCGGCACATCGCAGACAACACCGGGCGGTGTTTCCATTGAGACAGCAAAACAGACCGTCATGGACAGGATTCCTGGCATCGATGCCGGAAACATCTACATCCATCCGGACTATGACGACGGCATCTCTCTCTATGAGGGGGAAGCCTACTATGCGGAGGTAAAGTATGAATTTGAGATCAACGCAGAAAACGGAAACATCATCAGCTGGGAAGCAGAATCCATCTACGACTGAGAAAAAGCCGTTAAAAGTAAAGGTTGAGACAGTCCTGATCATCATTGCCATGACAGGGCTTGTCCTGACCGGCATCACGATCGGGAACAGGATACACCATCATCAGATGTTAAGGGATATCCGTATCAAGTTCGAGCAGCTTCACGACCGGATCGAAGATCAAGACACCGATACAAAAAGTGTTTGAATTTGGCGGCTTTGGAAATGAACTCAGACCATAACAGAAATTTTAAAGTAGAAGCACTCTAATAGAATGATTGATCAGATGAGAATCTGATTAGAATCCATTCTATTAGGGTGTTTTTTTGTAAAAAATAACTTTCGATTTCACGTAAGTTCATTGTGTCGTTTTATGTCGGGTGGTAAAATGAAAAGAAAATGTTAAGAGTCAAAATAAGGTATGGAGGGGATTAGGATTGCAGGATGATAAAATGCCAAAGGTGTTTATTTCATATTCTTGGAGCAGTGATAGACTTGTACTAGAGCTTGCCCAACGCTTAATTTCTCATGGAGTGGATGTTGTGCTTGATAAATGGGAACTAAAAGAAGGGCAAGATAAGTATGCATTTATGGAAAGATGTGTTAATGATCCTGACATTACAAAGGTACTTATAATTTGTGATAGGGTATATGCACAAAAAGCAAATAATCGAACAGGAGGAGTTGGTGATGAGACTGTAATTATTTCTGGTGAAATATATGGAAAAATGAAACAGGAAAAATTTATTCCAATCATTGCTGAAAGAGATGATGAGGGAAATGAGTACTTACCAGCCTATATAAAAACGAGGATATATATAGATCTTTCAGATGCAACAAAATATGAAGAACAATATGAAAAATTGCTTCGGAATATATATGAAAAACCACAGCTTGTGAAACCAAAATTAGGAAAAAAACCAGAGTGGTTGGATGAGGAAAAGACAAATTTTTTTCCATTAAAAGATTTAATTCGTCAGATTCATGGAAGTAATATCTTAAATAAAAGAAGAAATTGTATATCAAGGTTTCAGGAAGCATATATTGATGCATTAAAAGATTATTATAAAGGTGAAATGAATCCCAAAGAGGTTTATGATACTTTCTTAAATATGAAGCCAATTCGAGATATATATTTAGATTTTGTAGAGACAGTTGCAGAAATGGAAGATGATTATGCAGAAGTGTTAGCAGAAAATCTTGAATACATGTATAACAAATTATGTTGTATAAGAACATTTAATGAAAATGCAAATTCAGTATGTGAAAATGACTTAGATATATATAAAACACTTTTGTGGGAATTGTTTATTTGTATTATAGTGTATATGAGGCATATTAAAGATTATGCTGCTATCAATGTATTATTGACTTATACATATTTTTTGGAAACAAGTTTATTTGGAGGAGTAATTAAACAGGCTAATTATACTGCATTTCAACATTATAGTAGTGCCATTGAAGAACATTATAAACAAAGATCAGATATGAAAAATAAATATACTTTGATGGGAGATATAATATGTAATCAGAGGGAGAAGCTTCCAATATATACATCAGAAGCGATTGCGGAAGCAGATCTGTTTTTATACCAAGTATGCAATGCTTACGAACTAGTAGAAGATGAAAAAAGTTGGTATGGTATTTATTGGTTTCCAACATGTTATATATATGTTCAGAATAAACAGCTGGAATGGGAAAGAATGAAATCTCGCAGATATTGTAAAAAAATGCAGATTTTATTTGGGGTAGAGAGCATTGATGAATTAAAGAAAAGAATAGGAAAATGTGTATATGATTCGAAAATAAGGTATTACAATAGTTTGGAAGCAGTACCTGCAATTTTAAATTATATTAAAGTTGATGATATAGGTAGTTTGAACTAATGAATGAAAAATAAGGGGTATAGAGATAGCTAAATTTATCAAGAATACCTCACCTGCTAATATGTATATATTATGTAAAAGGAAGATTTCAGAAGTAGGAGAACTGGTTAATAGTAACGGTGTTTTATATTCAGATTTTGAAAGTGCTTTGCCATATTATGAGAAAAATGGAATATTAACAGGAACTGATCCAGAGACAACAGAATTTAATGATATTATGAATTTTTTGTATATGGGAAGAAAAAATTAAAGAAATATCAAATGAAAGTAATCCGTATGTTATCTTAAATTTTATGCCTTAAAAAGAGAAAAATTATAATTAAAAGAATTTGAAATATTTAGAGATATAATACATAGGAATTACGATGAAATCGGGAAAGGCATAAGAACGTTGAAGTTAAATGGATATTTGAAGTAGATAATATAGATGATAGAGAGTGATAAGGATGATAGAAAAAGTACAGGAAAGCCATTTATATATGTGGTTAAAGGAAAAGGACAGTAAGTTTTTAAGTAAGTTAGATGAAGTTATAGAATATGCTAATACGATATTACCGCATATTAATAATGTTTTTGGTGCTAGAATATAAATAGTACAAGCCAAAATGAGAAATTCCAAATACACATAA
>OODT01001186.1_pt1 | contig 15617 bp, 9 predicted proteins | sample 1671841 | NCBI WGS metagenome assembly OODT01 (sample SAMN06348198, study PRJEB24527) | human gut metagenome | biome: human gut; feature: ankylosing spondylitis patient; material: feces | host: Homo sapiens | place: China | collected 2015-10 | reverse complement strand
TTTTCTTTCAATCGGTTTTGTCCGATCTGTTATCTTAAACGCGACAACTTTGATATCTTATCATGTGTTGTTCTGTTTGTCAACAACTTTTTTGTTGTCCGCTGTCAGATCATGTCATGTCCTGCGGTCAGCTTGACTATGTTACCATCTGGGTATTATTTTGTCAACCCATTTTTTCCAAAAATTTCACTTTCTTATGTATACTTTCGCAAAGTGAATTTTACTGTTTCAGTTCATCTTTCCAGAAAAGATATATTTCCACCGTATTTTATTTCAATATCGCATCCATCGCATCTTTCACTGACCTCACACCAGTCAGGCGGATTCCCTTTGGCACAGATCCACTGTCCTTCATGGAATCCAGGCTGACCTGTGGCAGAATGCATTCATCAAATCCAAGTTTTTTTGCTTCTGTCACACGCTGCTCTGCCATACTGACGGCACGCACTTCTCCGCTTAAGCCCACTTCTCCGAAACAGATCGTCTTCTCATTGATCGGGTTTTCACGGTAACTGGATATAATGGCAAGCACAATGCCAAGGTCGATCGCTGGCTCATTCATTTTTACGCCGCCCGCGATATTCACATAAGCGTCACAGTCTCCAAGTTTTAATCCCAGCCTTTTTTCAAGTACTGCCATCAGAAGATTTACCCTGTTAAAATCGGTGCCTGCAGCCGTTCTCCGCGGGATTCCAAAATTACTGTGGCAGACTAACGCCTGTACTTCCACCAGAATCGGTCTGGTTCCTTCCATAGAACACGCAACAACCGAACCGGATGCACCTTCCGGTTTCCCGCTCAGCATGTATTCCGAAGGATTTTCCACTTCCATCAGTCCGTTCTGTCTCATCTCAAACACGCCAATCTCATTCGTTGAGCCGAACCTGTTTTTGACACCGCGCAGTATACGGTATGCCGCATGCCTGTCCCCCTCAAAATAGAGTACCGTATCCACCATGTGTTCTAAAACTCTCGGACCCGCAACCACGCCCTCTTTCGTCACATGACCGACAATAAAGATGGAAATTCCCATCCCCTTTGCAATCTGCATAAATACCCCTGTGGATTCCCGCACCTGTGATACGCTGCCCGGTGCAGAGGAAACTTCTTCGTTATACATGGTCTGTATGGAATCTATGATCACGATCTGCGGTTTTTCCCGGTCAATCACCGTTTTTATCGTGTCTAAGTTCGTTTCACATAAAAGTGTCAGCGAATCGCCAAAGGTTCCGATACGTTCTGCCCTTATTTTGATCTGCTGCAGGGATTCCTCTCCGGATATATATAATACGCGCACACCTTTCTCCGATAAATTCCGGCATACCTGCAAAAGCAGTGTTGATTTACCGATTCCCGGATCACCGCCCACTAACACTAAAGATCCCTGTACGATTCCGCCGCCAAGTACACGGTCAAGCTCTTTCATATCCGTCGACATGCGTTTGTCCTGTGTCATCTCGATCTGTGAGAGCGGAACGTTCTTCGCCTCTGCCGCTTTTGCCGCTACCCTGCCGCCTTTTGCTGCACTTTTTTTATCGATCATCTCCTCAACAAATGTATTCCATTCCTTACATGCAGGACACTGTCCCATCCACTTTGATGATTCGTAACCACATTCCTGACAAAAAAATACTGTTGTTTTTCCCTTCGGCATATTCCTTCTCCATCTCTTTTTATTGTTTATCAGTATACTTACTTTATCTGTAAAAAGCAACTTACTTTCTATGACAAAAACCGGAAAAAGCAATCCGCTTCTTCCGGTTTTTATTATTATTGCAGAATTATTTTTTTACTTTAATTTTCACTGCCGAACTCCTGATTGTAAAGTCTGCAAGTAATTCATTCCTGCCATTTACAACCACTTTGTAATAATATGTTTTTTTCTTCTTTGCTTTTTTATCTGCAAAAGACGTCTTCTTTGTGGTTCCAATCAGAGTATACTTACCGTTCTTTTTTTCTGCACGGTAAATCTGATAAGTTTTGGCACCTGTTACCTTATTGTAAGAAACGGTAACCGTTCCTTTTTTGTTATTTTTTACTTTTGCAGCAACTTTGACACCATATATAATGACTGCCGGCTTACCGGAAGCAACCTGTGTACCATATTCCGAGGTCATATAAGAGGCAATTCTTGTTCCTTTTTCCCCATATGCACTGACCATATAATAATATTTCACACCTTTTTTCAACCGTGCCCTGTCATATGCCGCCGTGCCTGTAATGGATCCGTCTTCGCCATAATATTCCCGATAGTGAACCTCACTGTAATATCCTGTCTCATCATTGGAATCTTTTGCGATCAGGTTACCTGTTGCTGCATAAAGTTTTTCGTCCGTATTACATAACGGCGTATATACAGAACGGACGACTTTATAATATTTCGCACCTTTTACCTTTTTCCAGGTAATCTTTACTGCATTCTTTTTCGTATCATAAACAGCTTTGATGGATTTTACTGCTGCAAGTGATGTAGATTCTTTTGACGATGACCATCCACTGTATTCTTTTTGGGAATTATAAGCCCTTACCGATACATTTACGTATTCTCCGCTCGATAATCCTTTAATGGTGTATTTATTTTTCTTTACCGTTACATATTTTTCTGCAACTGTTTTTTTCTCACCATATTTATCATATACCATGTATCGGATCTGATAGCCTGCAGCGTACTTGTCCGCATCCCATTTAACGCTTACATTTTTGCCTTTATTGGTAAGGACGAGATTTCGCGGCTCCTCGAGCTGCATTTTAACTCTGGTCGACGCGGTAATGTATTTTAATGTTTTTCCGTCTTTATAATATGCACAGATCAGATAGGTGTAACTCTCACCGAATTTTAACTTTTTGTCCGTGTATGTTGTCGTTTTTGCGTTTGTGATCGTTTTCACCAGTTCATACTTTGCATTTTCTACTGTTACGGCACTGTTGCCCGAATTGATCCATCCTGAAATTTCTGTGATATCCTTGTCACTCTCAGAAGTTCTGTAAATCTCATATTTTGTTGCAAAACCTACTTTTGTCCAGGTCAGTTTCACTGTATTTTTTGAGTTCTTAGCCACCTTTAATACAATGTTATTTACACGGCTGGTACTTACAGTAAAATTTTTATATATACTGTAACTTTTCGTTTTTCTGTCCGGATCATAATAATAAGAGCGTACCTTGTAGGAGTATTTTGTGCCTGCCTTTAAATTCTGATCTGTATAGACATAGTCTGTGGTCGTTGCTATTTTCTTATATTTTTTACCTGAAAGACGATAAATCTCATATCCGGTACAGCTTCCTCTGGTAAAAGATAACTTTATACTGTTTTTTCCCGCCTTTGTATATACACGCGGTACGGATACCTTATCCGTATAGCTTACCATATTCGAAGCAGGACTCATTGCCGTATAATAAGTCATGCCAACAGATATATTTTTATATGTTTGATTTTTTTGAGCATCTGTTACTTTTATTTCCTTATTTACGGTAAACACCGGCTTCTTTTGTATGTTATAAAGAGAACTGCCTGCATCATAGGTATGCGCAACAAATGTATATTTTACGCCCGGTTTTAAAGAGATTGCACTGTATGATCCATCGATTCCCTTCACTTTGTAAGAACGTACATAACTGCTTATTTCCTTACTTTCAAGCTCCGTAAGTGCATCTTTTAAATAAAGTTTTTTCTGCTGTCCCTGACCATCCGTATAGTAACCATAAGCGTTCAAAAGCTCATAATTATAATGCGCCGGCTTCTTTCCTTCTTCAAAAACATAAATGACTACATCCGCATCGATTGGCGTCCATGAGAGCTGCCAGTCATCTCCATTGTACGTCTTTTCTATTTTGAGATTTTTTACTGTCGGTATGTTTCCATTAATGCTGGCCGTTGCAGTTATGACATCTGAATAACTTCCATCTGAAAAATATCCTTCTTCCGCAGATTCCAGTCTGACGGAACAATAAAAATATGGCAGTCCTGAATCTATTGTAATATTACAATACGGATCTGATGCATACTCTGAATCCGTTTCATAGGAATCGTTTTCTCCTTTTGCATTTACATAAGCATCGTACAGCGTTCCCCTCTTATTGTAAAACTGTAAAAAGCTCTCTATATTCGTAATATTTAACGGTTTGCTGCTTCGCAGGTAATACACACGATAGCTATCCACTCCGTTTTGTGCATTCCAGGTAACTGACATCTCTTTTCCCTTTTCAGAAACTTTTGTACCGGTTACCGGTGATAACTTCTTTAAAGAGTAATTTTTATAAGTATAGGTGTCCGACCATTTACCATACATGTCCACCACATATTTCGTCTGTTTCGATTCTATAATATATTGGCTATTATCATTCCAGTTCCAATATACCTCCTGTTTGTTACTTGTCACTTCATGATAATATACAGCACGGACTTTTACGCTGACCTGCTGTCCTGAATTCAATATGACATATGGCAGTCTTGCTACATCTGATGTTATCATCTCATGTACGGTTCCGTCTGACGCATCCAAAAATAATCCCGGCATATTATAGACCTTGGTATTTCCATCGCAGACCACTTCATATCCAACCTTCATCATGTCTCCGGCTTTATTTTTCATTGTGGCCGTATCATTATTAACCGGATTCCAGCTTATTTTTACATAAGTTTTTTCAAAAGAAATCTCTTCATAAGCATCTGCATATACAACATATTTATATTTTTTCGATGCTGAATCATATACCGATTCATACGTTAATTGCTTATAAAAATGTCCATTATAACTATAATAAAGAACCTGTGTATCATTTTTTACTGCATACTCATCTATCCGCTTTTTGGCATTTTCCGATGAATCACTTACAGTAATTTCTGTAATTTCATCACCTTCTGTCACATAATGATACCCTGTCGCATCACATGACCGCAATGCTCTATACGTCTTACCATTGACTCTATACATTCCATATGCATCTTGATATTTATCTGTGTTGCCTTTCAGTATGGCTTCTGCCTTATTATACAGGTTTACAAATCCGTCAATATCCGTACCGCTGCACTGGCCATAATAGTTATTTTCATACTTGTATAACCCTACGGTCTTATCCCAAAAATTGCTCCTTTTTGTAACCTTAAAACCTACAATTTCGTCTGTCGTACCTGCTGCAATCACTCCGTTCTGGAACCGATTCACATAAGCATATCTCAGCTGCCGGCCAGACGCTGTTGTTATAATACTTCCGTCATCTTTTCCTCTTACATTGATTACCTTTGACGGTTTATCAATTGCAGCGAGTTCTTCCTCTTCAGTCTCTTCTTCGGTCTCTTCTTCTATTTCTTCTTCCGATTCTTCTTCCGTCTCTGTTTCCATCACTTCGGTATCATCAACAGCCTCCGTATCATTCACGTTTTCTGTCTCTTCTACAGTTTTCTCAGTTTCTGATGCCTCTGATGTTTCTGGAATTTCCGATGCCTCGCTGTTCTCTGTCTGCCCACTGTCATTTTCTGCAGACTCACTGTCCGTTTCGCTTTCTGTCTCTGTCTGTTCTGTTGCTAAAGCTGCTTCCATCGCATCTTCTTCCTGTATCACAGCCTCTGTTACTGTCTGTACATCTGTCTGCGGCAATCCAGCAGCACCTGCTGATGTCCAATCTCCGACCGTCAGCGTAAGCGCCATCGCAAATGCCGCCATACGTTTCCAACCCGTGAGTCTCTTTCTTTTCATAACTTTTCTCCTTCTGATTTATTGCACATTGTCACGCGCATTTTTTATGTTAATGTAACAGTTTATCCCCGTCAATCGTACTTTCGTACTTGAAAGCGCAAAAAAGCTTACATGCCCTTTTGACATGTAAGCTTTTTTTGATCTCACTTTTCCGTTCTTAACACTTTGTAACTTTTACATCTACCGGATGGTCGCCAAGTTCTACACTTAAGCTTAATTTGCCGCCAAGATTTGTCTTCATCTTTCCTGCATCTGCGCCATCGATCGTGATGTCGTACTCTGACTCATCCTCAAGTTCTACTGTGATCTGTGCATCTTCCGGTCCCTCTACCTGAAATGTCAGGCCTGTATCTGTTGCATTCAGATTCATGACAGCCGTTCCCGGAACAGATTCATATACGAACATGCCATTGCGCTCTAACTTGGTGATCTCGGAAAATGTCTTCACCTTGTAGATATCTCCCTGATGTTCGAAATTATCAAGTTTCGCCTTTGCACCTAATGTGTAATCCCCAAAACTGATCGTTCCATCTGCTTCTGAACGAATTAATTCGCTGATCGTTGCCATTTTTTCCTCCTGTGATAAAGTAGTTTTCTCTTTATCGTAAAATTTTGTGCCCTTATTATATAATATCCCCGTCACGATTTCCAGTGCTTTCCCGGATATTTCAGTAAAATTTTATTTTGTTTCGAACACGACTTTTTCTTTGTGGATCGTCACGACCACTTCCATATCTTTTTTCACTTTGCCGGACAGGATTTCTTCTGCCAGTTCATCCTCGATATCGTTCTGGATCTGACGGCGCAGCGGTCTTGCACCATATTTCGGATCATACGCTTTATCGACAATATGCTTTTTGACGCTGTCACGCACGGTAAGGTGGATTCCCATCTGTTTTTCACAGCGGTCTGTAAGTTCTTTTAACATCAGTGCAACGATCTGTTTCATATCGTCTTTGTTTAACGCTCTAAATACGATCGTCTCATCAATACGGTTTAAAAATTCCGGTTTAAAAATACGGCGTACTTCTTCCATCACGCTGTTTTTCATGCGGTCATAATTCTGTTTTTCATCATCCGAAACTGCAAATCCAAGTTTTTTCGGCTCAATGATCGCCTGTGCTCCGGCATTTGACGTCATAATAATGATCGTATTTTTGAAATCCACTTTGCGTCCCTGGGAATCCGTGATATGACCGTCGTCTAACACCTGCAGTAAAATATTAAATACATCCGGATGCGCCTTTTCGATCTCATCAAACAGGATCACCGAATACGGATTTCTGCGCACCTTTTCGCTGAGCTGTCCTCCCTCCTCATGGCCTACATATCCTGGCGGTGAACCAATCATCTTTGATACGCTGTGTTTCTCCATATATTCCGACATATCAACACGGATCATAGACTGTTCGCTGCCAAACACTGCCTCCGCAAGTGCCTTTGAGATCTCTGTTTTTCCGACACCTGTCGGGCCTAAGAACAGGAAAGAACCGATCGGGCGCTTCGGATCTTTTAATCCGACACGTCCTCTTCGCACAGCTTTTGCCACTGCACTCACCGCATCCTCCTGACCGATGACACGTTTGTGTAAGGTAGACTCTAATTTTCTTAAGCGGGCAGCCTCCCCCTCGGCAATCTTTCTTACCGGGATCTTCGTCCATCCGGATACCACATCCGCAATATCGTCTTCTGTCACTTTTAACTTTTTACTGCGGCTGTCTTTCTTTGTCTTTGCCTGTATTTTGGCAAGCTCTTCTTCACACGCTTCTTTTTCGTTCTTCTTCTGCTTTGCACCTTCCACATCACCATCGTGCAGAAATTCTAACATTTCCTCTTCTAACAGGTTGATGCGGTGTCTTAATTCAACGACTTCCTCCGGTTTTCCACCCGCGCGCAGACGTACCTTTGCTGCAGCCTCATCCATCAGATCGATTGCTTTATCCGGCAGGAAACGGTCATTGATATAGCGCGCAGACAGGCGTACTGCTGCCGATACCGCATCATCCGTAATCTTTACCTGATGATGCTTTTCATACTGTTCCCGCAGTCCCTCTAAAATCTGCACTGCCTCCTCTTCCGACGGCTCTTCTACCGTAACCGGCTGGAATCTGCGCTCTAGCGCAGCATCTTTTTCAATATATTTGCGGTATTCATCGATTGTCGTTGCACCGATCAGCTGCAGTTCCCCACGCGCAAGTGCAGGTTTTAATATATTGGAAGCATCAATTGCTCCTTCCGCTCCGCCCGCTCCGATGATTGTATGCAGTTCATCGATGAAGAGCAGGATATTGCCGGCTGCCCGTACTTCCTGAAGTACCTTTTTAATGCGCTCCTCAAACTCACCGCGATATTTTGAGCCTGCCACGATTCCGGACATATCCAAAGATACCACCCGCTTTCCCGCAACGGTATCCGGAACCATTCCGGTTGTAATACGCTCCGCAATTCCCTCAACGATCGCAGTCTTTCCAACGCCCGGTTCACCGATCAGACATGGGTTATTCTTTGTCCTTCTGCTTAAGATCTGGATCACACGGTCGATCTCTTCCTGTCTGCCGACTAACGGATCTAATACTCCCTCTGCCGCCAATGCAGTCAGATCTCTGGAGTATTGATTTAATACCGGTGTATCCGATGCTGTTTTTTTCACCGGCTTACCATTCATGAAATCTTCTTTGTACAGGCTCGCATCTTCTCCCATTGCGATCAGGATATCCACATACATTTTCTGGATATTGACCGCTAAGGTATTTAAAAGGCGGGATGCCACACACTCTGTCTCTTTCATCATCGCGATCAGGATATGCTCCGTCCCGATCTCCTCTGCATGAAAACGCGCTGCCTCCCTTGCTGCCCCTTCTAACACCTGCAGTGCCCTCGGCGAATATTCCTTAGCCTCTGCCGTCAGCACCTGTGCATCCGGTGCAATGAGTTCCTCGATCAGCTGCATGACTTTGTCAAGTTCTACTCCATTATCATTTAATACCTGCGCAGCGACGCCCGTTCCTTCTTTTAAAAGTCCGATCAGGATATGCTCCGTTCCGATATAATGATGATGCAGTGATTTCGACATCTTTGAAGCCTGATCGATTGCTTTTTTTGCTTTTGATGTATATCGTATCTGCATAGTTTCTCCATTCTTTTTCTATTTATAAATCATTTAAATCGATGATCTCTAAATCATCTTCTTCCTCTTCTTCTCTCGGAATGTGTTTTTTCTCCGGAGTATGTTTCCGCTCCGGCTTTTCTTTTCTCTCCGGCCTTTGTTTCTCCTCCGGTTTTTCTTTTCTCTCCGTGCGCTGTTTTTCCTCCGGTTTTTCTTTTCTCTCCGGCCTTTGTTTCTCCTCCGGTTTTTCTTTTCTCTCCGGACGCTGTTTTTCTTCCGGTTTTTTTCTTTCTACCGGCAGGAAATCTTCGTCCTCTTCCCAGTCCTCATCGTCAAGATCGTCAGACATGCCACGTCCAAACAATCCCGCACGCACTTTATGAATCTTTGATACGCCGACTTCGTTCTCTGTATCGTTTTCTTCCACATCATCCGGCTCTTCTTCCACTTTTTCTTTTGGTTTTCTGTGGAAAAATCCTTTTCTCTGTGTTTCTTCCTCCTCCCAGTCAGCGTCTTCCGGATCATCTACTTCCAAATCATCTTCTTCCACGCCAGGATTCTCTTCTATATTATCATCTTCTTCCAGATCAGTATCATCTTCTGCGTCCTGATCCTTTCCCTGTTTTTCGGACTTCCAGTCCCAGTCATCCTCTTCCTCATCCCAGTCGTCACTCTTACGTCCTCTCAATAGAAGATTGATAATAATAACGACAAGTACTGCGATCACAAAAGCCATAATTCCCATCATATTTCTGGAAAAAGACTTTTCTTTTGCATATTGTTCAGAGAGATCATTGTATTCCTGCTGGAGATATTCCATATTAGAAACATCTTCCGCTTCTTCTGTTTCAAACTCTGCGTTCTGGTCTGCTGCCTGTCCATCTGTTCCATCCGCCGGCTGGTCTGTTGTCTGACCGTCTGTTCCATCCGCCGGCTGGTCTGTTGTCTGACTGTCTGTTCCGTCTGCCGGCTGGTCTGTTGTCTGACTGTCTGTTCCATCCGCCGGCTGATCCACTGTTCCGTCTGCTGTCTGTCCATCTTCTCTGGTCAGTGTGATCGTATACTGGGCGAGTGCTCCGTTCTGCGCCTTCACGACTACTTTTATCGTATTTGTACCGACCTGCAGATTGTCATTTCCTGTGATCGACTGCACCGTCGCAAATTCATTAACCGGTGTTGCCGTCACTGTAACGCTTGTGACATCATTCGGTACGGTAGCTGTATATTGTACTGTCTTTCCTGTAAAGTCCGGGGATAATGTTCCCGCAGAAAGTGATAACACTTCCAGCGAATTATCTGCGGAAAGTGTTGTCTGTGCAGCAGCCACCTGGATTCCGGCAGCCTTTATGTCTGCCGCAGGTTCTGTCGCAAGACATCCCATGCAGAAAAGTGCAGCTATGAATCTTACTTTTCTCTTCATTCGTTTCACACTCCCTCTATTGCCATCATTACTATGGAATTATATGAGATATTCGAAAATGCGTCAACCTCAAACTCCCTCATTGTCAAATTCCGGAATAAAACTCTCCTCCGCCGTCTCCCCCTCCTGGATAAAACCGTTTTCAATCCCTATATCGATTGCAAAATCAATAACCTCATCATATTCCCGATCCGTGATCTTACGGTTTAATTCCGGATATTTTTTCACGTTAGAGAGCGGTGTAAACTGGTGCATGATACTGATATATATTTGATTCTCATAGGTTTCATGCAGATATTTCAAAACTGCTTTGGAATCTTTCTTGCACCCCGGCAGGATCAGATGGCGCACGATCGTACCACGCTTCATCAGGGAATCCTCCCCGTTTTCAAAAACTGCCGCACCCGTCTGACGCACCATCTCCGCTATCACCGCCTTAGCCACAGCAGGGTAATCCGGCGCATGGGAATATTTTGCACTCAAAGCGGTATCAAAATACTTAAAATCCGGAAGATAGATATCCACAATTCCTTCTAAAGAACGGATCGTATCCACATTTTCATAGCTGCTGGTGTTATAAACGATGGGTATCTTTAAATTCTGATTTCTTGCAAGCTCTACCGCTTTTATGATCTGTGGTACAAACTGCCCCGGTGTCACAAGGTTGATATTATTTGCACCCTTTTCCTGGAGTTCCAGAAAAATTTCGCCAAGCCGCTCCGTACTTATCACCTTACCAGCCGTGCCATTTGCAATATTTTCATTCTGGCAGAACACACAGTGCAGTGCACAGCCGGAAAAAAAGACCGCACCGGAACCCATCTCCCCGGAAATACAGGGTTCTTCCCAGAAGTGCAGTGCCGCACGCGCCACCTTAATCTCTGTGGTCTGTCCGCAGATGCCGCGCTCACCGGATTTTCGGTCCACAGCGCACATTCTAGGACACAATGTACATATTTTCATGGTATACCATCACTCTTTCTATTTAATTTAATGATTGCGCAACCGTGCCTTTTTTTGTATGATAGACATTGCAAAAAGAAGATCAAACACAAAGGAGTTTTCTTATGAGTCCAAAAAACTGTATGGTAGCACAGTCAGGCGGCCCTACTGTTGCGATCAATGCCAGCCTTGCCGGTGTGATCGACGGTGTAATGCGTTCTGACATGTATGACACGGTTTATGGTTCCTTAAACGGAATCACAGGTATTTTAAACAACGATCTGACGAATCTTTCTGAATTAATGCAGCAGAATTCGGAATATCTCGACCGCTTAAAGGTCACTCCGGCAATGTATCTTGGCTCCTGCCGTTACAAACTGCCAAATTATTTAGATGATGATTCTTCCTATGTATTCATTTTCAAACAGTTTGAAACTTACCATATTGATGCTTTCTTTTATATCGGCGGCAACGATTCCATGGACACCGTCTTAAAGCTCTCCGAATATGGCAAAAAAATCGGCAGTCCGGTGCGTATTGTCGGTATTCCAAAGACCATCGACAATGATCTCTGTGAGACAGACCATACACCAGGATTCGGTTCTGCCGCAAAATATATCGCATCTTCTCTTTTAGAAATCGCACATGACACATTTATCTATGCAGTCAAAAGTGTGACGATCGTGGAAATCATGGGACGTGATGCCGGATGGCTGACCGCTGCTTCTGCACTGGCAAGAAACGGTTATAATACAGCACCACATCTGATCTATCTCCCGGAGGTTCCATTTGACAAAGAGGACTTTTTACTGGATGTAAAGCGTATGCTTTTCGAGCGCAATAACGTGATCGTTGCCGTATCCGAAGGTATCCGCGATGCTTCCGGCAACTATATCAGTGCTTCCGAAAGTTCTGTTGACACCTTTGGTCACAGCCAGTTAAGCGGAGCCGGAAAAACACTTGAATTTTTAGTCAAAGAAAAACTAGGCGTTAAAGTCCGTTCCGTGGAAGTCAACGTATTACAGCGCTGCGCTGCACACCTTGCTTCAAAGACTGATCTTGATGAGGCTTTTACTCTCGGTCAGAAAGCGGTTGCTCTCTCCGAGGAAGGTGTTACCGCTTCCATGGTAACAATACGCCGTATCTCTGATTCTCCGTACGAAATCGCCTATGAGCATGCCGAGATCCGCCACATTGCAAACGAGGCAAAATCAATTCCGAGAGAATGGATCAATGATGCAGGCAATGATGTCACACAGCCACTGATCGATTACCTTTCACCTCTCATACTCGGTGAAGTTCCGGTAAAATACGAAAACGGTATCCCTGTCTATATGGATGTCAGTCATTTAGCAAAACATCAATAAATTTACCGATCTCAACCCACGCTCTTTTAGATTCCGGCAGCATTTTTGCTGCCATCTGAAAGATGTGGAACATTCCTTCATAAATACTGATTCTTACTTTTACTCCCTGTTCTCTGGCTTTTGCAGCCACATCCACAGAATCCGAGAGCAGCATCTCATAGGAACCAACCTGTATCAGCATCGGCGGAAATCCCCTGAAATCCCCATATAAAGGCGAAATATAAGCATTATACGGATCGTTATCCCCAATATAATCTTTATTATAAATAAGGCTGTCCCTTGTTTTTCCAAATAACGGGTCGCGCTCAAAGTTTGTCTCGTAAGATTCCCCGCTCGCCGCAAGGTCTGTCCACGGTGACATGGCTACGATCCCACACGGAAGCTGCTTTCCGTGATCTTTCAGATAATGGCATAATGCCATCGCAAGACCGCCTCCTGCGGAATCTCCTGCGATGATGATCTGCTCGGAAAACCACCCCTGTTCCAACAGATAACAGTATGCGGCATAGGCATCTTCTAAAGCCGCCGGATACGGATGTTCCGGTGCCACACGGTAATCGGGTGTCAGAACACTCATTCCATGGCTGACTTCACAGTAAAGTCCGGCAAACATACGGTATGCATTCCGCATCGCTCCGACATATCCGCCTCCGTGAAGCTGTAAGATTACTTTTTCCGTATTCGGATTTTCTTTTGCCTGTAAATACTCCATGGAGAAATTATCCATCTCGATCACATCTAATGAAAAACAGTCCGGACATTTCCACGGCGGCTCCGAATCCCCGATTTTTTTCCTCAGTTCTCCATTTTTTATCTTTTTCCCAATCAGGTGATCATTTGTCACATGGGCGATCAGGTCCCTCATGACTCTTCCCCTGATACTCGCTTCGCTCTCTCTCATCCGATTGCTCCTGTTCTTTTTATTCTAAATATAACTCAGCGGACATGAAATCTTCGTTTCAGTTCCACCCTTGCCCTGCGGTCTCCGATGATCAGTGTTCCAAGAAACAGAAACAGGGAAAACGCAAATGCGATCAGTGCAAAAAGCTGTGCCGTCACGATACCGGTAAAAATCAGTATTACCGGAACAATGCTGCATAAAATCATAAAAATCTGCCACATCATATAGCTCTGCCAGTTTCTGCGGTTTACGATCATACAGATGATAATACCAACATCGACTAAAATGATCGCCGACGGCAATGCATAATTGACAGACCATCCGCGGTAGCCGACCAGAAAATCGATTGCGATCACGATCAGTATCGCCATCAGCGTGAGTACCGTGATTTTGGCGCGGTAACCTGTCTTTCCAAGAATTGCAAAACGGATCAGCATATATCCGTAAAAGAATCCAAGCCCCGTGATCGCACTCCATGCAATCTGTGACTCGGTGACCACATTGATATAAATGAGCAGCACCTCAACCAAAAGTGCACAAAACAGATAGATTTTACTGATCATTGTCATTTTCCGGGTGTGCACTCTCACATCCGGGTACATATTCTCCACTTCACCTGTGTATTCTAACACGGATCCGCAGAGTGGACAGCGCTCTGTTTCATCTGATATCTCCACATTACAATTTCTGCATTTACTCATAATTTACTCCATTACTCTTTATTTCTACCGCAATCCCGTCCGAGGCTATTTTCCGGAAAAATCCACGCTGCACAGACGCATCGACAAGATCATAACTGAAACTGAATACAAGTGTATCCCCGTAAGAGCAGATCGTTCCTTTCAGATGCTGCCCCTTTGACATGGCAAGAAATGCATGAAACATTTCCACATAAGGGCGGTACTCTTCTGTCACGGAAATATTGCCGATATTTGTGATCGTCGCAGTATTGGCAAGTGCAGAAGTTGTATATACATACTTCATTGCAAGGTTTTTCAGGAAAAGCGGCACAACTCTTGCAATCAGCAGTTTTTCATTGGAAACGTTATAGGAAAACAGCTTTTCAAGATTTTCCCGGTTGATCTGGCTTCGCAGGCTTTCCTTCACGATTGCAGCCACCTCTGCAAACGTATAGGTCTCTTTGGTCGGATGAAATTCTGCGGACACCATGACAAAAAAGTTTTTCGTGGTAATAGAATTAAAATACGGCCGCAGATTAACCGGCACCGCAACACGGATCGGACACTTTGACGGCATGCCGTGCAGACATTCTGTATAAACGCTCCAGATGTACACACTTACCAGATATTCGTTGATACTGATTCCCATCGCATGACAGACCCTTTTCAACTCCGGTATTTTCATATAACCGTGCATCACGCCGAACTCGCCCGGTCTTAACTTTTCTCCACGGATCAGATATGCCTTTTTTGTCTGGTATCCTTTTGCGGAACTTTTTTTGTAATTTTTTAAGAAACTGTCTTCCCGGTTCAAAGACGTATCAACACTTAATGAATCTCCCAGCTTTTCCTGCAGGTCTTTATGTGCCAGACGCAGATACTGGTAAGTCAGCTCTTTTAAGAAATTAATTCCTCCCATTCCATCCGTCAAAACATGGAATACTTCCAGATTGATCCTGCATTTATAATAGGTCACACGGAACATATAACTGCGGTTTTTATTCTGCTGGATATATCTGCATGGAAAATTGTTCTCCATGCGAACCTTTGGCGCCGCTTTTCCGTTTTCCTCAAAATAATACCAGAACACCCCCTGCCGCAGTCTTAAGTTAAACCCGTCAAACTTCGGAAGCACCATATCAAGTGCCCTCTGCAGTAATTCCGGATTGATCTCCTCTTTCAGTGTAACACTGATCCTGTACACATTGCTCATGCTCTCCCCGGCAATGACCGGAAAAAGGTGTGCTGTATTATCAAGTCTGTCCCAACGGATATCACGGTTTGTCGGAACTCCTTTACTCTGTTTTTTCATATATTCCTTGTATGATAATTAGGAAGTTAATTATCACATATTTCCTTTCTTTTAATATCGTGGTTCAATACAATTCAGATACTATGGACTTTTGATGTTTATTCTGTAGCTTGACTACTCAACTGGAGTGTATTGCCGCTACCTTTATCTGAATTGTTTATCAGCTGGATGTTGCCGGAGTGTTTTTCACTCA
>OODT01001181.1_pt1 | contig 15648 bp, 18 predicted proteins | sample 1671841 | NCBI WGS metagenome assembly OODT01 (sample SAMN06348198, study PRJEB24527) | human gut metagenome | biome: human gut; feature: ankylosing spondylitis patient; material: feces | host: Homo sapiens | place: China | collected 2015-10 | reverse complement strand
CTGATTGCAATCGAGTAAAACGCCGGTCGTGTGCGCCAAGGCACAACGCACATAAAGTGGCCCCGGAGAGCTGCAACAAGCCCTCCGGGGCCATTTTTGTTTCCCGACATCTTTTCCGCAGCGGCAAGGCGTGGTAGAATAAGGGCAGAACCGATCCACAGGTGAGAAAATCGAACTTCAGAGAGAGGAGATGCTTCTATGCAGTCTGATGAGCTGAAACGCCGGATCTCGGCAGGCAGAGGAGATGCTTTGGCCGATCTGGTTTTGAAAAATGCCAGAATCGTCAATGTGTTTACCGATGAGATCGACACCGCTGACATTGCCATCAGCGGAAATTCGATCGTGGGCGTGGGCACGTATCACGGCCGGAAAGAAGTTGATCTGCACGGCAAATATGTCTGCCCGGGCCTGATCGATGGGCATATCCACATCGAAAGCTCCATGCTCTGTGGTCCGGCTTTCGAGCAGGCAGTGCTGCCCCACGGTACCACTGCGGTGGTCACAGACCCACACGAGATCTCGAACGTTGCGGGGCTGGAAGGCTTGGATTTTATGCTGGAAACGACAAAAAATCTGACCCTTTCGGTTTATTTCATGCTGCCCTCCTGTGTTCCGGCCACGGATCTGGATGAATCCGGTGCGGTGCTGAACGCAGAACAGCTCCGGCCTTACTACGGCGATCCCCGTGTGCTGGGGCTTGCGGAACTGATGAATGCCTATGGAACGGTGCGCTGTGACCCGAAGATCCTGCAGAAGATCCGCGACTGCACCGAAGCGGGAAAGATCGTGGATGGCCATGCACCGCTCTTGAGCGATAAGGACCTGAATGCTTATATTGCGGCAGGCGTTCAGTCCGATCACGAGTGCTCCAACATCGAGGAAGCCATGGAAAAACTCCGGCGCGGACAATACATCATGATCCGGGAAGGAACGGCTGCCAAAAATATGGAGGCCCTGATGCCGCTGTTCCGGGAGCCCTATTGCAGCCGCTGTATGCTGGTGACGGATGATAAGCACCCCGGTGACCTGCTGGACAGCGGACACATCGATTCCAACATCCGTAAAGCGATCCGGCTGGGCGCAGACCCAGCAGTGGCCGTCAAAATGGCAACGCTGGTCCCGGCACAGTATTTTGGGTTCAAGCAGCGCGGTGCCGTAGCACCGGGGTACCGGGCAGATCTGGTTGTGGTTCCTGATCTGGAATCCTTTACGGTCGAACAGGTTTACAAGAATGGCACGCTGGTGGCCGAGCACGGAAAAACGCTGAAACCCGCACCGCTTGACATCGACCGTGTGAGATTTTCCCACGTTATGGATTCCTTTGATCTGGATGAGATCACACTGCAGGACCTGGAACTTCGGGAAAGCGGGGAGCAGGAGCGTGTCATCTGCCTGAACCGGGGCGAGCTGCTTACGGAGGAAAAAATCATTCCGTTCCAACGGCATCCGGGCAAAGCTCCCGGTGTGGACCCGGAACACAACATCGTAAAACTGGCCGTTTTTGAGCGGCATCATCACTCCGGCCATGTGGGCATTGGCTTTTTAGGAAACTTCAGCCTGAAATGCGGAGCCGTTGCATCGAGCATCGCACATGATTCCCATAACCTGATCGTGGCAGGGGACAACGATACCGATATGATGCTGGCCGGCAACACCGTGCGGAAAAACAAAGGCGGACTTGCGTTTGTGGCAGATGGACAGGTCGTGGCAGAACTTGCGCTTCCGGTGGCCGGATTGATGAGCACCGAAAGCGCAGAGAGCGTTGCGGCGAAAATGCAGGCGCTGAACGATGCCCTCAAGGCACATGGCGTGGCGGAAGACATCGGCATTTTTATGACCCTCGCCTTCGTCAGCCTTCCGGTCATTCCAAAACTCAGACTGAATACATACGGCATCATCGATGTAGCGCAGCAGAAAGTCGTTCCGGCTGTTTTTTAATAGGCGATAACAAAAATACTGCCGGAGATCGACCTGAATGGTCCGTCTCCGGCAACAGAACAGTTCGTTCCTACTCTTAGAAACGAGCCGCATCAAGAGAAAAATTGACGGGAATTCTTATTTGATAAATCGGAATTTTGGAAGGGGTACTGCTATGCTGAGAAAGTTGAATTGTTTTTTAAACATCGTTATTGGTTCATTCATAGGAGTTTTCATTGGGTTCGGAATTTATAAGTCCTGGCACTTTAAAACCTATCCAAATTTATATGCCATGCAGTCTGCACCGTGGTACACAGAGCTACTGTTGGATGGTGCCATGGTGGCTGTTGTTGTGGTCGTATGTATTGTCCTAAAGTTGGTTATTTGGAGAAAATTAAAGCCATAACATCCAGTTTGACGGAGTGATGGATATGAAAATCAGAGAAGTGGATAAGAATAAAAAGCAGTTTATATCATTATTGTTATTAGCTGATGAGCAGGAGAATATGATTGACCGTTATATTGAAAAAGGTACTATGTATGTACTTGAAGATGGTAATGTAAAAGCTGAATGTGTTGTCACCGATGAAGGTAACGAAATACTTGAAATCAAGAATATTGCAGTCAATCCGGAAAATCAGGGAAAGGGCTATGGCAAAGCACTAATTGATTTTCTTGCCAGTAAATATGCAGATGAATATTCTGTTTTGCAGGTTGGAACAGGTGATAGTCCATTGACGATACCATTTTATGAAAAATGTGGATTTGTTCGGTCTCACAAGATTCCGAATTTCTTTACGGACAATTATGACCACCCAATTTATGAGGGCGGTGTACAACTAATAGATATGGTATATTTGCAAAGACATATATAACTTCCCGTTTATTGGGAAGTCGCAAAGAACGAAAAATCGGAAGTTTACAGCGAGGTGAAAGATGTTGAATTACGTAGAATATGGAAAAGAAAACAAATATGATGATGATATATTTTTTCAAAAATACAGTCAAATGAGTCGCTCACAGCAGGGACTAGCCGGTGCAGGAGAATGGGAAACATTGAGAAAGCTGCTGCCGGATTTTAAAGATAAGCGTGTGCTTGATTTAGGATGCGGCTATGGATGGCACTGTATTTATGCGATGGAACACGGAGCGTCTTCTGTTGTAGGTGTTGATATTTCTCATAAAATGCTCGAGGTAGCCAAAGAAAAAACACATTTTCCACAGGTTGAATATAAATGCTGTGCTATAGAAGATGTGGAATTCCCAGAGGAGAGTTTTGATGTAATATTAAGTTCACTTGCGTTTCACTATGTAGCAGATTATGAGATTTTAGTAAAAAAGATATATAGAATACTGAAGTCTGGTGGTAAGCTGGTTTTTACGGTTGAACATCCTATTTTTACTGCCTATGGAACACAAGACTGGTATTATAACGAAAAAGGAGAAATACTGCATTTTCCGGTGGATAATTATTATTATGAGGGCAAACGAACAGCGGTGTTTTTGGGAGAAAAGGTTACAAAATTTCATAGAACACTGACCACATATCTAAATACACTGCTTTCAAATGGTTTTATAATAAATCATATTGTGGAGCCGCAGCCGCCGGAATACATGATGGATATTCCGGGGATGCAGGATGAAATGCGCCGTCCCATGATGCTGATTGTATCGGCGAACAAAAAAGTGGATAGATAGAACTAAAACACCTATAAGGTATAAATGGAGGTAATTTATGTTTTAAAGAAAAAATTATTATAGAGATGAAAGGAGTATTCAAAGAAATTCCTTTTGGCATAGAGCATGCGGTACGGCATTGATTGAAAAAGAACTGGAAGAAGAGGGCATTGTGCCTTATTGCCCGAAATCCGTCCCAACAGCCTTGCAGCGGAATTTTTGAATGCGTATCTGGACGAAGTGGGGAATAAGCCGATGGAGATGTGATTCGTGGCTGTGCCACGGGAATTTTGACGGAAAGTATGGAAAAAAGTTGGTTCGGCCTGTTTCGGTTGACTTTTTTATAAAGAATCGGTATATTGATACTATATAGTATCAATAAGTATCAACTGCGAGGTGGACAGAATGGATGGGGCACAGTTTGCCAAAATGCTTTCAGATAAGCATTTGTTTGAACTCAAAATGAGCTGCATAAGGCTGCCATTCTGCACTTTGCTTTTGCATACTACCACCCCTATTTTGACGGGAATGGACGCACTGCACGGCTATTCCACCTCTGGTATCTTGTTCAGCAGGGCTATCCTGCGGCACTGTTCACGCCGTTTTCCCGATACATCGCTGAAAACAAGGGCGCATATTACAAAGCCTACGAACGCGTGGAGAGAAATGCTCTGATTTCCGGCTATACGGATGTGACTCCCTTTCTGTTCTACTTCTGCAATGAGGTCTATAACCGCCTGCAGGTGGATGCAGTCCCGCCGAAAACTGATCTTGAGGTATATCAAACTGCTCTTGCGGAAGGAAAAATCACAGAAAAAGAACGGCTGCTCTGGGAGTATGTTCTGTCTGCTTATGGTGCAGAGGAGTTTACCACAAAGCAGCTGGAAAAGGATTTCCGAAACGCTGCGTATGCAACCATTCGGACGTTTGTGATGAAATTCCATGAGATGGGGCTGCTTACTGCAAGAAAAGCAGGAAACAGGGTGTTCTATCATGTCGGTGGGACTTCTGACGGTCGGCCATTATAATGAATTCTTCTTTATCATCATGCATGCCGCATAAGAGCGGCAAAAATTTTTTTGACAGGTTCAGTATAATCCTTAAAGTGGACTTCAGGTCAAGAGCTTTTTTGAATTTATAACAGTCGTGTCGAAAGACATCCCGTCTGAGGGCAAAGCGAAGGTTTTGCTTTTCAGGCGGGATTTTTTTGCTTTTTGGGACTGTTGTATACAATATATGGACTAAGAGGGTGGGTGACTTGGACTACGAGTCCATAAACTTTTGCTCGAAAGTACGATACACGATTGTCACGGCAGCGGCCCGGTCATAAAGAAGACGGGGTGGCCGAGAGGCCAATGGAGTGGTGCAAATCCACCGCCTGAATGTTTCCCTTTCTCAGGGGTGCCGGGGGCAAATTAAGAGAAACCATACAAAACCTTTTCCAAACGCCGTTCGAGGGGAACCACGGACGGCGTTTTTATATATCAGCGAAAAGGAGTACGTAAATGAATCGCAAGATCACAAAAAAGGTGGATGAATCCACCCTGACAACTTTGTGCGCCGTCTGCCGAGGGGCATTTTTGGACGCAAAGGGCGTCGAGCGGAAACCGCAGCGAATAGCGGACAAGCAGTAACCCGTAAAAATGAGGTGATAGCGATGTAACCGGAGGTGAGTGAGCCATGCGAAAGAGTGCCCCCATTGAAGTGGTGGTACATTACCCCAAAACGAAAGAGGGATGGGACGAACTCGGAAAACGGGTCGCAACCGCCCACGCCAACTATGTGATCGAAAAAATCGACCGTCTGAACTGCCCCACATGGCAGAAGCTCGAATTGCTGCAGGCGGTGATCGATACTACCAAAGGAACCTACAAACCCAAAGAACACCAAAAGCCCGGCTGGCAGCCGAGCCGATAAACAAAGCCCCACGCTCAACATATGCTTTTCTGCTCTGACCAGAGACGGTCAGATTCAGAGGCAGTGTTGAGCGTGGGGCTTTTTGTGTTACATAAGTTTTTGGAATTTTGCTGACAAAATAAAATCATTGATTGTTGGCGGCCAATATGGTATTCTTTTTGTAAGGGAAGGTGAAGTGCATGAATCGTCGCAGCGTGAAAATTATGAGAAGAAAAGCAGGGGGAACAGCAGGAAAGAATGCAGAAAAGTATTCGGTCAATCTCCCGGCAGTGTGGCTTCATGCGATGGGACTTTCAAAAGAGGACTGGGTAGAACTTTCTTTTGACGGTGAAAAAATCACCATCCAGCCACTTGCATCCACAGACCCGGAACTGTTTCGCAGAAATGCAGAACAGAAAGGACATCAGCTGAAAGAATATCGGTATTATGACGGAGATACGTTGTGTACCGTGATTTTGGCAGATTTTACAGCGGAGCAGATCTGCATCGAAAACAAAGTTGACGAAATACTGGATACTGCGTTTGGTGTGAACGAAACGCCCTCATGGGAAGACTTCCTGGCCTTTCTGGCAGACCGATGCATTCCGAAAACACGAAAGGGCTTGGATTACTATCTGGATGCTGTTGGCGTTCCGGAATATGACCCGGTTCTGCTTGTTGAAAAGACGCAGGGAAGAATGGCGGAGGATCACAAATGGCTGGAAATTATTTGACGCTGCATACCAAAAACAGCTTGAGGTGAATATTGATAGAGCAAGTATCGATACGATCCTTGATAAATATCTGTGCTATTACCCGAAACAGTTCCGCTTTTTGCTGAAAGAGCGTATCGAAACCGTTCTGATGGAGCAGCAGAAAAAGCTTTTTGAAAAGTAAAAGCGCTTGTATTAAATGAAAAAAGAGGGTAGTATAAACATATCTACAGAATGCAAGAGGTAGGGAGGGGGTGAGTAAGATAATCTATGAAATCATGCATCGAGAGAACTGCGTGGCACAAATCAGCACGGTGGGTGAATGCAAAATTTACCTCGAAGATTTTATGCCGTATGATTTGATGCTGGAAGAATCGAATGATTTCGATAAACGAATCAAAAATGCGATGAGCTTTTATTCTTGGTGTGCTTCTCGGATGATACCACCTGACCGCACCTACGCCAAGGAAATCCTGAACAGTATCGGTGCATCTCAGAGTGTTACGGACAGGGAACGAGCACAGATTGCATTATCCTACCATTGTCTGTCTTTGCTGGATGTGTTCTGGGTGAAAGAAGAAAACGAGAAGATTCGATTCGAGGATATCAACCTTTTTGCACACTCCTTGAGCAATGCGCTTGTGGATATAGCACTGCGGGGGCACCAAATGACGGTGACAAACGCCCATCTTCTGGCAAATGACCTGTCTACGGGCGGCTTGTACCCCAAAGCATGGGTGCGCAAAGAGGATGGATTCTATCTTTACAAGGATGGCGGCAGGGATGCGGTGGAACGTGAAGTGCTGGCAAGCAAAATCTGCCGGTGCTTTGACTGCCATCAGGTACTGTATGAGCAGGGGATGTTTGAAAATGAGCCGGTTTCTATCAGCAAAATCATGACATCTCAGCGATACAGTCTTGTGACCTATGCAGCCTATGACGTCTACTGCACGAACCATGATTGGAACACGCTGGATAAGATCTTAGAGTTGGATGCTCCCAGCTACTATATGATGAACATTCTGGATTATCTGGTGGGCAATACCGACCGTCATTGGGAAAATTGGGGTCTGCTGGTAGACAACGAAACCAATCAGCCCATCCGTCTGCATGACCTGATGGACTTCAACCGGGCGTTTCAGCAGTACGACACGCCAGAAGGCGCAAACTGTCTGACCGTGGGAAAACGCCATCTGAGCCAAAAAGATGCTGCAGTGGAAGCGGTGCGGAACATCGGACTGAACCAAGTCCGTCAGGTGGAGCACACCGTATTCTCCGAGCATCCGGCATGGAAAGCAATGTTTGAAAAACGACTGCGTGTTTTACGGAACGCCATGTAAGTCAGAGCGAATATCAGATCCATCCCAAAGTGCGCTGGGGAGAGGATGGCATTTTCGATGCACCGGCTGGCATAAGTGGAGAAGCGCGCCCGGCGGGTGGAGTCGAAGGTGTCCACGGCTTTCATCAGGCCAATGGTGCCGATGGAAATCAAATCGTCCTGCTCAGAGGGGAGAGCATAGTATTTCTTTGCGATGTGCGCCACTAAGCGCAGATTGTGGCGAATGAGCTTTTCCCGGGCGGATGGATCGCCGGCCCGCAGGGCGGCGAAGGTCCGGATCTCCTCCTGTGGGCTGAGCGGGCGGGGGGGAAACTGCCCGCTTCCAGATGGAGAGCCAGAAACAGAAATTTTGTGGCGAAAAATTGCAGTAAGGTCAGCAGCACACAATATCCCTCCCGGTACATAGTTGTTAAAGTGTATGAGCCGGAGTGCGGATAGTTGCCGGAGAGGCCTTTTGTGCGCGGTATCTTTTCCGCAGGGAAAAAGCGTGGTATACTGAGGGGGATAACTCGGGATTTGTGGAGGAAACAAACATGGAAGATAATAAATCAATGAATGTCAAGAAAACGGTAAAATCAGGAATAACTTTTGGAAGTGCATTGGCTATGGTTATTAGTTATACAACGTGGAAGTCTGTCGGTTGGGCGATTTTTCATGGATTACTTAGTTGGGTATATGTCATATATTTCCTTTTACGTTACTAAATTCCCATTTATCGAGTGACGAAAACAATACATCCTTCAGCGGACGACCCTAAAACGCTTGTCCGCTCTTTTTATGCCAGCGCATCCTGACAGGAGAACTGCCCGGCGAAAACGTCTGCGGGCGGCGCATGGAAGGGTCAACGGGTCAACAGCTCAAAATGATTCCGCTTTGTGACCAGCAGCCCTTCCTTTTGCAGCTTGGAAAGCTCCACCGACATGGCAGCACGTTCCACGCAGAGAAAATCTGCCAACTGCTGACGGTCAAAGGGAATGTCGAAGGAGAGGGAGGACTGCCGGATGGATTCGGCAGACAGGTAGGACAGCAGCTTTTCCCGGGTGGTGCGCTTGCTGATATGGGTGATCTTCTCGTTGAAAAGCAGTATTTTGTTTGCCAGAACGCTGACCAGATTGCGGATGAGCTTCTGGTGATGGTCGCAGGCGGTGGGGCAGGAGGTGAGCAGCCGCTTGACGTTCAGCAGCAGGATCTCGCAATCCTCCTCTGCCACCACGCTGATGTTCAGGATGGCACCGGGGGTGGCGGCGTAAGGCTCCCCGAAAAAGTCTCCGGTGCTGCACTTGGACAGGATATTGCGGTGTCCCCAAAGATCCTCCTGAATCACAAGGGTAGAGCCGGACAGCATGAGCCCCATGACCTCTGTGGAATCTCCGGCACGGAAAATATAGGAGCCCCGGGGGCGGGTGATCTTTGCTGCACTGACGCAGTGCAGGATGGACAGAATCTCATCATCGGTAAGCCCGGTAAAGAAGGGGCAGCTCCGAAGGACAGGCAGATATTTTTGCATAAAGACTCTCCTTGTTGGAATTCAAACAGACAAGATGGCTTTAGTATACTATAATAAACCTGCAAATGCAAAAAACACCCACAACAGGAGAGTATAGATATGATTCGGAAGATCATCCATATTGACGAAGAAAAATGCAACGGCTGCGGGCTGTGTGCGACCGCCTGCCACGAGGGAGCCATTGATATTATCAACGGCAAGGCAAAGCTGGTGCGGGAAAATTTCTGCGATGGCTTTGGCGACTGTCTGCCGGGCTGCCCTACCGGTGCCATTACCTTTGAAGAGCGGGAAGCCCCTGCTTACGACGAGGCGGCGGTGCAGGAGAACAAAAAGAAAAAGGAACTGCAGGAAAAGATGAAGCACCTCCACGAGGGCGGCTGCCCCGGCTCCCGGATGCGGATGCTGGAACAGCCGGAGGCGGCCGAAAGTGCAGCTTCTGCCCCCGTGCAGCCGGTCTCTCGCCTGCGCAACTGGCCGGTGCAGATCAAGCTGGCTCCTGTCCATGCGCCCTACTTTGAGGGCGCAAAGCTCCTGATCGCGGCGGACTGCACGGCCTATGCCTACGCCAATTTCCATCAGGAGTTTATGCGCGGCAAGGTGACCCTCATCGGCTGCCCGAAGCTGGACGCTGTGGATTACAGCGAAAAGCTCACTGAGATCCTGCGCAGCAACGACATCCAGAGCGTGACCATCCTCCGCATGGAGGTGCCCTGCTGCGGCGGTTTGGAGATGGCGGCAAAAAAGGCGCTTCAAGCCAGCGGAAAGTTCATTCCCTGGCAGGTGGTCACCATCTCCATTGACGGAAAAATTCTGGATTAAAAGCACAGGGCAGACCTAGATCGCTTTGGCGGGAAACGTGGTATGATCTTTGCAGGGACCGCCGCAGAAAACGAGCGGCGCTGAGAAAGATTTGTGGCACAGGCGGACGGAAAGCTCTGCGGCTATTGCAGCGAAGAACTCTGCAACACCGAAAACGGACGGATGATCGTGGAGCTGTACCTTGACAAGCAGGAGCATCACGTCTCCAGAATATTGTACTGAACAAAAAGGGGCTGCTGCACAGGAAACAGATCTTATGCAGCAGCCCCTTATGGTATTGTAAAGGCGCTGGAAGAGGATGGGCTGATTTTTTGAAAGGGATTTTTATGGGACATCGCTCCTGATAGAATAAGCTCAGAAGGAAACAAAACACCCATCAAACGGAGGAACATACAATGGCAAACGGTGATTACGGCTATTTCGGCAAAGGCGACACGGGCTATGCCCAATACATGGCGGCCTTCAACCGCAACTTCGGCGGTTCGTCCGGCGGCGGTGGCGGCGGCGGAAACCACAACAATGGCGGCGGTGGAGGAGATGGAAGCGGCTGCGGCTGTCTCATCGCCATTGCGGTGGTGGTCGTGCTGGTGCTCCTCGGCATGGGGAGCTGAGAGTATCCCTTTAGCACAAGGCAGTCTTGCGTGACCCGGTCACAGAAAATCTAACTAGGAAATGTTATCATATAGTCACAGAAAACACCAACAACATTCCGATGGAGGATTTGAATATGAAGGCAAAGTTTTATATCTGTGAGCACTGTGGCAACCTGGTCACCACCATCCACAACGCAGGCGTTCCGCTGGTCTGCTGCGGCGAAAAGATGAAGGAGCTGCTCCCCAACACCGTGGAAGCCAGCGGCGAAAAGCATCTGCCGGTGGCAGAGCTTTCCGGCAGCACCCTCACCGTCATGGTGGGTGCAGTGGAGCACCCCATGGTGGATGTACACCACATCCAGTGGCTCTTTGTGGAGACCGAAAACGGCGGACAGCTCCGTTACCTCGCACCCGGTCAGGCACCCAAGGCGGTGTTTGAGCTGGGCAGCGAAAAGCCGGTGGCGGTCTACGCTTACTGCAACCTGCATGGTCTGTGGATGACGAAACTTTAAGAAATAAATGGGCTCCTGCCAGTGGTTGAACGCTTGCAGGAGCCTGTTTTGCGTACGGAATCTTTTCTGTGGGAAAAAAGCGTGGTATACTGAGAACGACAAATCGGAATTTGGAGTTGATGTGATATGAGAAGAAAAGATAGAGAAATTACTGATAAAATTGCAATAGCAGAGTTTATAGACAGAGAACAAATATTAAGAATCGCATTTTACGATGAAGGTGATATTTATATTGTTCCTGTGAATTATGGCTATTTATATGATGAACAATATACCTTTTATTTTCATGGAGCAAAAGCAGGTCGGAAATATGAGCTTGCAAAGAAAAATCCAACTGTAGGCTTTGAAATAGATGGGAATTACAGGTTGTTGGAAGGTGAATCGGCGTGTAGTTTTTCCGCGGCTTTTCAAAGTGTGATCGGAACAGGTGATCTTTTTCTGGTGGAGAATAAGGATGAAAAGATAATTGCTCTTAATGCAATTATGAAACAAACAACTTCTGAAACAGAGTGGAATTATAGTGATGAAAGGTTAAAGGCTGTTGCGGTTTTCAAATTGGTGGTTGCTAAAATGTCCTGTAAGGCAAAAAATGTAAAAAAAGCTGACCTCTAGTTTACTACACGGGAACATCCATTGTTTCCCGGTATTTTTCCGCAGGGGAAAAGCGTGGTATACTGAGGGTAGCAATTCTGAATTTGTGGAGGGTATTATGGCTTTTGATTTTAAGAAAGGATATAAAGAATTTTATATGCCTAAGAACAAACCAGAGATCGTAAATGTACCTAAGGCAAATTATATTGCAGTTAGAGGAAAAGGTGATCCAAATGAAGAAGGCGGGGCATATCAACAAGCGATCAGTGTTCTATATGCTGTTGCATACACGTTAAAAATGAGTTACAAGACGGATCATAAAATTGAAGGGTTTTTTGAATATGTTGTTCCGCCATTGGAAGGTTTTTGGTGGCAGGATGATGTCGAGAGTGTGGATTATACAAATAAATCTGCTTTCAACTGGATCTCTGTTATTCGTTTGCCTGATTTCATTTCTAAAGCTGATTTTGACTGGGCGGTAGAAACAGCAACGAAAAAGAAGAAACTTGATTGTTCGTCAGCAGAGTATCTTACGATTGATGAGGGATTATGCGTTCAAATTATGCATATGGGTCCTTTTGAGAATGAGCCGGCAACCGTTGCTCTTATGGATACTTGTTTAGAACAAAATGGATATGTTAATGATATTAACAAAAATAGATTGCACCACGAGATCTATATGTCTGATGCAAGAAAGGTTGCCCCAGAGAAATGGAAAACTGTAATTAGACATCCGATTAAGAAAGCGTAAAATTCCAGTTTGCCGGGCAGACAGCCGGAAAATGCACCGCTCGAGGAACACACTGCACCCACTGCATGGCGTGCATCTGTTATTGCCCCAAAGAGTCCATCGAGTACGGCAAAAAGAGCAGGGGAAAGCCCCAGTATCACTTTGAAGGGCTGGAAATGCAGCAGGATCTATGAGGCGGAGCGAACCCCGGCGGCTCTGCACAGACCTGAGCTGCTTTTGAAAGTTGAGAAGTCATAGCGGTTGTGCCAACGGGAATGTGCGTATAGTCCTACAGAGTGACAGCGTTTCAGCTTGAAATGCTGCCACTCTTTTTTGTTGTCTATATCACAGATAAAATGTACGTGCTTTCACTGGGCGATTACAAAGCACCTGGGATGTAGAAAAGCTCGTGCAAGGAGTCTTTGAGTTGAAAAATGTTCAACACGCTTGACTTGGGAATCCTGCAGCACTATGCTGGCATCTATGAGAGCCGCCAGAACTCGGTTCTGAGCAAGCGCTTCTGAATGATTTGAAAAAAGGCTGGGATCGTTGCAGATCCCAGCCTTTTGCAGCAGCCTCTTATGGTATGTAGTAACTCAATCCTTCTTCTCGGCGGTGCGGGCAAAGAAGTTGGCGAGGACGGCACCGGAAATGTTATGCCACACAGAGAACACAGCGCCGGGGATGGTTGCCAGCGGATACTGTGCAAAGTGGGCGGCAGCCAGAGAGGTGGCCAGACCGGAGTTCTGCATACCGACCTCGATGGAAATTGCACGGCACTTGGTGGAATCCAGCTTCAGCAGCTTACCCACGCCAAAGCCGGTGAGGTAGCCCAGCAGGTTGTGCAGGATGACCACGGCAAGGATCAGCAGGCCGCTGGTCATGATCTTGGCGGAGTTTGCGGACACAACAGCGCAGATGATGAGCACGATGGCGGTGGTGGAGACCAGCGGCAGCACGCGGACGGCGTTCTGGGTGAAGGCGTGGAAGAAGTGATTGACCACAAAGCCCAGTGCGATGGGCACCAGCACCACCTTGACGATGGACAGGAACATATTTACAGGGTTCACATCCACGCGCTGGCCGGCATACAGCAGGGTGAGCAGCGGGGTGAGGAAGGGCGCCAGCACGGTGGAAACTGCGGTCATGCCGACGGACAGTGCAACGTCGCCCTTGGACAGATAGGTCATCACGTTAGAGGAGGTGCCGCCGGGGCAGGTACCCACAAGGATGACGCCGATCGCCAGCTCGGTGGGCAGGTGGAACAGCTGCGTCAGCGCCCATGCCAGAAAAGGCATCAGGGTGAACTGCGCAATGCAGCCGATGATCACGTCTTTCGGGCGGCTGAACACTACCTTGAAGTCCTCCGGCTTCAGGGTGAGACCCATGCCGAACATGACGATGCCCAGCAGGGTGTTGACCCATGCGGTCTTTACCACACTGAAGGTGCCGGGGAACAGCAGAGCCAGTGCCGCCACCACAATGACGATGGCGGCCATGTACTTGCCCACAAAGTCGCTTACTTTTTCCAATGTTTTCATGATAATACTCCTTTTCTGAACACTTATTTTTGCGGATGCAAAGGCAATGAAACATCCGGAAAATGGCTTTCCCGCAAACAAAAACGCCTTTGTCCCTTACGGTTCGTAAGAGACAAAGGCGTATAAACTCCTCTGCGGTACCACTCTTATTGCCGGTGCAAAGCCCGGCCCCTCAGTGCGCATCCAACAATGCGCGGCCCGTGATAACGGGGGCCTGCCGTTCCCGCTTACTGGGGCGTATACACTGCCCATTCAGCCGGAAAGCTCGGAGAGGATCTTCCCACGGACGCCCTGCACTGCCTTGCACCAGCCGACAGCTCTCTGCAGCATTCTTTCCGGGTACTCTTTCTCGTCATAGCCGAATATTTCACTGCCACGGAGTATACTCCCACGGAGGGTGGAAGTCAAGTAAAACGACCCTTCTAGTTTTTCATCCGGCTCACGCCAAGAGTGAAGCTGGTTCATGCAATGGCTGCTTGCGTGACCCAGTCACAGAAAATCTAACTAGGAAATGTTATCATATAGTCACAGAAAACACCAACAACATTCCGATGGAGGATTTGAATATGAAGGCAAAGTTTTATATCTGTGAGCACTGTGGCAACCTGGTCACCACCATCCACAACGCAGGCGTTCCGCTGGTCTGCTGCGGCGAAAAGATGAAGGAGCTGCTCCCCAACACCGTGGAAGCCAGCGGCGAAAAGCATCTGCCGGTGGCAGAGCTTTCCGGCAGCACCCTCACCGTCATGGTGGGTGCAGTGGAGCACCCCATGGTGGATGTACACCACATCCAGTGGCTCTTTGTGGAGACCGAAAACGGCGGACAGCTCCGCTACCTCGCCCCCGGTCAGGCACCCAAGGCGGTGTTTGAGCTGGGCGGCGAAAAGCCGGTGGCAGTCTACGCTTACTGCAACCTGCATGGTCTGTGGATGACGAAACTTTAAGAAATAAACGGGCTCCTGCCAGTGGTCAAACGCTTGCAGGAGCCTGTTTTTGCGTGCGGAATCTTTTCTGTGGGGAAAAAGCGTGGTATACTGAATCCAAAGTATAGCAGTTTGCGTTTTTGATGCTCAAGCAACATCCGCAAACTGCATATCGCAAATATGCCGTTTTGATCGGCACTATTTTTGAAAATTGCGATAATAAACAGGGAGGTACCGTTATGAAGTGGGGAATTTTAGCGACCGGCACCATTGCCAAAAAGTTTGCGTCTACGGTGGAACAGATGGGCGCAGAGGGGGAGCAGCTTGTTGCCGTGGGGTCGCGGCATCTGGAAAGCGCACAGGCGTTTGCACAGCAGTACGGCATCCCCCGCTGCTATGACTCCTACGAAGCCCTTGCCGCCGACCCGGAGGTGGAGGCTATCTATATCGCCACCCCCAACACCCTGCACTACGAAAACTGCAAGCTCTGCTTGGAGCAGGGCAAGCACGTTCTGTGCGAAAAACCCTTTACCATCAGCCCGGAGCAGGCGCAGCAGCTGTACCGTCTGGCAGAGGAAAAGCACCTCTTTCTCATGGAGGCGTTCTGGATCTGGCTGCTGCCGCTGTACGACCGCCTGCGCCAGCTTCTTGCGACAGACACCATCGGGGAGCTGAAGCAGATCACCTGTCAGTACGGCTTTGTGGCCTCCGGCGCCCGGAAGGATCGCAAATTTGATTCCGGTCTGGGCGGCGGTGCGCTGCTGGATATCGGCATCTACAATTTGGGTTTTCTGCGCATCCTGACCGGACAGGACCCGGAGAAGGTGGAAACCAGAGAGGTCCACATCAACGAGTACGGCACCGACGATTACAGTCGCCTTGCGCTGACC
>OODT01001174.1_pt1 | contig 15738 bp, 10 predicted proteins | sample 1671841 | NCBI WGS metagenome assembly OODT01 (sample SAMN06348198, study PRJEB24527) | human gut metagenome | biome: human gut; feature: ankylosing spondylitis patient; material: feces | host: Homo sapiens | place: China | collected 2015-10 | reverse complement strand
GCCAGGACAAAAATCGACTTCCATTGTCAAGAGGTGAGTGCTAATTTCACATTTTTTCACATTTTCTTAAATGAAAAACTAAATTTGTGCCCCTTTTCACATTTTCCCTTGTGGAGCTCCAGAAATTCTGGTACAGACGGACTGCCTCGCCATTTTCCTCTACTGCATCTGCATTTCCAGTGATTGCATTGTAGATCCTGGTAAATGCCAGACTTATATTTTTCAGCACGGAATAAATGGATTTCCGTAATATTTTCATATAGAAATCGCTATGTCTTTATAGTAAAATTATTCCAGAAATAGGTCACACTTTAAGGAGGAAATGTATGAAAAACAAAAAAGCAAAGCTTTTGTCTATCCTGCTTTCTCTGTCCATGTTGGGAACCGCTCCTGTTTATGGCGAGGATTTCTCAGATTTCTCCGACAATTTAGTCGCATCAGATGAAGCAGACCCAGAAGTATCCGTTTCTTCAGACGATACTTCACAAGACAGCTTCCAGATAGAAGATCCGGATTCTGCCAACGAAGACAGCAGCTTCTTTTCCAATGAAGAGGCGGAAACCACAAGTGATTTTGCATCTGATGAATCCGATATCAATGAGCAGGGATTTTCAGATGGGGAGGTGTCGGAGGAAGAAATTGCGGATACAGAGATAGCGGACGAGACTTCCATTATTGACTATGCGAATGCAGCCCCCAGAGCTTCTATTGTAGAAGCAGATATTGAAATTGATCCATCTATTACTGCAACATGCAACTCCTACTCAGGACGTAACCTGGAATATCAGAACTATACGGTCTGGTCTTCCACTGTCAGCTCTTATTTAACTACAAGCCCGGATGGCGGTTTGATGCGAGTTCAAGCCGGAGCTCTGGACGGAACTCTTTTAGTTGAATATTATGATTCATCCTATAATTATCAGCGTACAGTGACTGTGCCACTGTCACTACCAGTTTTTGGAGCATTCTATGAAAGCGCTGATAATTACTATGTTCTGTCCGGACAAAATAATACGGACCACGATGATTCTGTAGAGGTTTATCATGTAACAAAATATACGAAGGACTGGAAAGCACTTGGATCCTGTGGTCTTTTTGGTGCCAACACAGCTTATCCCTTTGATGCCGGTTCCGCGCGGATGGTTATAAACGGAAATTACCTTTTTGTAAGAACCTGCCACAAAATGTACAATGGACACCAGGCAAATGTTACATTTTCAGTAGATACGTCAAGCATGAATATTGTTGACAAATTCACTGGTGTATGGAATACCTCCAATGGTTATGTAAGCCATTCTTTCAATCAGTTTATACAGGTAGACAATGGAACTCTCCTTGGCGTGGATCATGGAGAAGGTTACCCAACTGCATTGGTTCTTTCCAAATATGTATCTGATATCAGCAGCGGTAACTTCCAGTCCGGAATTGCCACTCCATGTAAAAGCCTTACTTTTATGTCTCTGGTAAACGACACCAGTATTCACTACAATTACACAGGAGCTTCCCTGGGTGCTTTCGAATACTCCGATTCTGCCTACTTAATTGCAGGCACCAAAGACACGGACAGTACCGCCACCACCAGAGATGTTTTCATTACTTCTATGGATAAATCCAGCGGGGAAACCTTCACGCACTTTTATTCCAATTACGCGGGCACCGATGACAGCGCGCTTACACCACACCTAGTCAAAACCGGAAACAACAGTTTCATCCTGCTGTGGTCAAACCAGGGTTATGTTTATTACACAGCTGTAGATGGAACTGGCCAGCAGGTTGGTACAACCCACAAAATGGCTGGAAACCTTTCTGATTGTGCTCCAATTGTCAGCAACGGCAAAGCAATCTGGTACACCTGGAAAAATCAGTTTAATACCTTCTACGAAATCAGCCTGAATGATCTTTCCAGCAACCATGCAGCCAGAATTGAAAATGGACATAAATATAATTACGCTGACAAAGCTGAAAATGCACTGCTCACTGGAACATGCCGCGTCTGTGGTTATCAGAAGCAGTTCTCTGTCCCAGTTGAATTAGACGTTCAGAAAAAGGACGCCTCCAATACTTTCTATCAGGAAATGAAAGAAATCTATCAGATGGAGCCTGGCGGAACTGCTGATATTCTCTGGTATTCCTATTTTGCCAGCGCAAATAAGGACTATGACCAAATCACCAACTGGAAGATTAGCAGTTCAGATGAAAGCATTGTCTCAGTAGAACAAACCGGCAAGAATACGTGTACCATTACAGCATTAAAACCAGGATTTGCCACCTTTACCATCCAGGAGAAGACCAATCCATCCGCTGTATTTACTGCCAAGGTTTATGTAAATATGATCAGTGATGATACAGCCAGCTGGTACCTTCCTTCCAGTTATTTTGTATTCGACGGAACGGAACATAAACCATCTGTTCATTTGAAAGTAAACAATAAACTGCTTACAGAAGGTACTGATTACGAGATCACCTATGATGGCGATCTTATCAATGCCGGCACTGTAAAACTCACGGTTACCGGAATTGGTGCTTATACAGGTTCTGTGGAAACCACTTATAACATCCAGAAGCTCAGTATGTCCAATGCCAGCTTCTCCGTTGCCCCTGCATACTACACTGGTTCCGAGGTAACTCCTGAAGTGACAGTTACCCACAGCGGTAAAACCCTGGTAAAAGACAGGGATTTCATAGTAACATACCACAACAACATTGAACCAAGCAGCTATTACAATTCTCCCTGGGTTGGAATTGACGGAATTGGAAATTACCAGGGATATGTAACCAAATCCTTTACCATAAACAGAGCTGACATCAGCAGCTGCACTGTTACACTTTCCGATGAAAGCCTTACCTACACAGGCTCCTCTTTACGCCCAACCGTCACGGTAAAAAACGGGGACAAGGAATTAACTCTGAACCAGGATTATTACGTTTCCTACCGAAACAACTGGAATGCAGGTACTGCTTCTGTTATCGTAAACGGCAGTGGAAATTACACTGGTTCTGTTACAAAAGATTTCCAGATTATTCCCGCTGATATCAGTAATTATGAAGTTACATTATACAATGATTCCTTTGATTACGATGGAACTGCCAAAGAACAACGGTATGTCCGTCTTTATTCAGGAACCCGCTGGCTTAGCGAAGATACCGATTTCACAGTAACTTATGCAAACAACGTGAATGCAGGTACTGCTTCTGCAATCCTCACTGGAACCGGAAATTATACTGGTTCCGTTACGAAAGACTTTACCATTAAACCATTGGATATCAGCCGCTATTCCGCTTCTCTTTCCCAGTATTCCTACACCAGTGACGGAACAGAGAAATGCCCGGATGTTACCGTTACATACGGAGACAAGACGCTTGCGGCAGGCACTGATTTCACAGTTTCTTATAAAGATAATGTGAAGGAAGGTACTGCTACTGTAACTATTACAGGAGCCGGAAATTACACCGGCATTATTAACACAACCTTTACGATCACAGCTGCTCCTGGCAAAGATGACTCGGACTCAGGAAAAGATAATCCTAGTAAAGATGATTCCGGTAAAGATGATTCCGGTAAAGATAATTCCGTCAAAGATGATTCTGGTAAAGATAACTCTGGTAAAGATGATTCTGGCAAAGATAACTCCAGTAAAAATGATTCCGATAAAGGCAACCAGAACAGCAGCACACCAGGAAACAACAACAACAATAATAACAACGGAAATACATCCGGTAATAATGACCAGAACAATAACGGTCAAAACAATAACAACACCAATAATAACAGCAATAATCAGAACAACAGCTCCAACAATGAAGCGAACAATGACACTGCAATCACCCCGGTTCCGGCTGTAATCAATGCCTCTGACATAACGCTTACAAAAAGCAAAAAGAAAGCAAACATTATCACCAGCATTGAATCAGATGGAAAAGTTTCCCTGAAATCTTCCAACACAAAAGTAGTAAAGATTTCCGGAACAAAAGTAATTCCAGTTAACCCAGGTAAAGCCAATGTTACCATTACCGTGGCAGCCGGAACCCGGTACGCTGCTGCATCGAAAACAGTTACCATAACTGTAATTCCTGCAAAAACAAGCCTGCGTTCTGTAAAATCAAAAACAGCAAAACAAGCCACTGTTACCTGGAAAAAGGCCAAATCCATCAGCGGCTATCAGATCAGCTACAGTCAGAACAGCAGCATGAAAAAGGCGAAAACCCTTACCGTAAAAGGTTCTGCTACACGCGCAACCTTAAAGAAACTGGTTTCAAAGAAAAAATATTATGTACGGATCCGCACCTACAAAGTTGTAAGCGGCAAAAAATATTATTCCAAATGGAGTTCCAAAAAATCCGTAAAAATTAGATAATGTCAAATGCCAGGCAGCGTCTTTGAACGACGCTGCCTGGCATTTTTTCATAAATCTTCCAAACCTACCTGAAGATTCTATATTCTCTGTGTAACTATTCAGCACCTTCACAGTTACAACCTCCGCAAAATAGTACATACCTACTGAATAGTTATTTTTCTGTTTAAGTTTTTCTCAACTCAGGAAATTCTCAATGATCACATTTTCCGCCTCAGCTTCCGTCATTCCAAGAGTTCTTAGCTTCAGAAGCTGCTCATCGTTAATTCTTCCAATAGCGGCCTCATGAACAATTGCAGCATCCACATGCTTCGCCTGGATTTCCGGGATAGAACCCACCTCTGCATGATCCATAATAATGGAATCACACTGGATATGTGCGTGACATTTGTTCTTTCCAACAGCCTTCGGATGGAAAACCTGGGAAGAGTTTCCCTTTCCAACAGAACGGGAAATAATCTGTGCAGAAGATCCTGCTCCGTTCATACAGACTTCAATATCAGACTCCGCTTTCTGCTCCCCATCTGTCATCAGACGTTCCAGAACAAACAGCTTGGAATCTGCATCCATTGAAACATTTGTGGTACGGATTGTGGAGTCAACACCTTTGATCTGAACGGTATCCAGCGTAAATACGGAGTTCTCTCCAAGCTCAATATTAGTTACGGGATTCAGCACTCTGCTTCCGGTTCCATTCCCCTCTCCATAGTGTTTTTCCTCGTAATGTACATTAGCATTTTTACCCACATGGAAGGTATGAATACCATCGTGACGACTGTCATTACAGCCACTATTGTGGATTCCGCAACCTGCAACAATGTCAACATCTGCACCGTCTGCCACATAAAAATCATTGTAAACCAGATCGGTCATTCCAGATACACTTACCACTACCGGGATGAAAACCTTCTCTCCCTTTGTCTCCCCGTCAATGAAAATATCGATTCCCGGCTTGTCCTCTTTTTTCTTTATTTTGATATGTTCGCTGTCACCGTGACAGATGGAAATACCATTCTGACGGAGATTAAAAGCACCTTTCTGCGCAAAGCCTTCGCTGATCTTATCAAGCACACCCTGGGTTGTTTCTTCTACTTTAACCATCAACATTTTCCTCCTTCATTCAGACATTTCTGACATTTTTCCTGCTGAAATAAGGTTGGGAAAACGTCTTCTTTCGTACCATATTTCTTTACTTCACCGTCTTCAATTACCATGATCTTATCTGCCATATTGATGATTTTTTCCTGATGGGAAATCAGGATCAAGCACTCCTTTTTCTCACGATGAATCTCCTCAAAGCGCTTGATCAGCATGGAAAAGCTCCACAGGTCGATTCCTGCTTCAGGTTCATCAAAAATACTTACTTTATGAGACTTCGCTAAAACTGTGGCAATCTCAATTCGCTTCATTTCACCACCAGAAAGGGTTCCATCCAGCTGACGGTTCAGGTAATCTTCGGAACAAAGTCCTACAGCTGAGAGAAGGTCACAGCTCTCTTTTTCCGTTAAATTCTTTCCTGCTGCAAGAGATAACATTCTTGCCACGGTCATGCCTTTAAAGCGGGGTGGCTGCTGAAATGCATAGCCAATTCCCGCATTTGCACGATGATCAATATCATATCCTGTAATGTTCTCATCATCCAGATAAATTTCTCCGCTGTTTGCTTTCTCAATGCCAGCCAGTACCTTGGCCAGGGTGGATTTTCCACCTCCATTTGGTCCGGTGATTACCAGCATTTCCCCATCCTGAACATCAAAACTGATGTGATTTACCAGACAGCGCTTTTTCCCTTCTTCATTCACTTCAAAAGTCAGGTTCTTTACTTTCAGCATATTCGTACCTCTTCTGTTAATTTTACATTACTGCTCCAATTGTGCCCGAAATTCCAGAAAAAAATTGCTTTTGAGCAATAACGATTTTATCTCTTCTTGGACTGTACTCCAAATAAAAAAAATTGTCAACTAGTATTGAATTTTCTCTTCTTCTGGTTTATAATCGACATATGTCGAAAACAAGGAGGTGACATATATGCCCAGACCGCCCAGATGCCGCAGAATCTGCCAGGCACCCCAATATGAATCTTTTTCTCCGGAAGAATGTCCCAGAGAGTCGGAAGCTGTCACTCTGACTCTGGATGAATATGAAGTCATCCGTCTGGTAGATCTGGAGAAGAAAACTCACGAGCAATGTGCTGCTCAGATGGATATTTCCCGGACAACTGTCACAGAAATTTATGAAACTGCCCGGGAAAAAATTGCCCGATGCATCGTCCTTGGACAGCGCCTTGTCATAGCCGGGGGAAATTACCGGCTCTGCGAAGGTCGGGAGCATACGCGCTGCGGGAAATGCTGCTGCAGAAAGGAATCTAAACAGACTCCGCTTACCAGCTTAGACCTTTCACAGGAACTGCCAGCCGCTGACCGATTTAATAGTTCACTTCCCAAATCAAATTTACAAAATGAAGGAGATATCATTATGAAGATTGCAGTTACTTATGAAAATGGAGAAATTTTTCAGCACTTTGGACACACAGAAACATTCAAGATCTATGACATTGCAGATGGCAAGGTTGTAAGTGCCGAAGTAGTCGATACCAATGGAAGCGGTCACGGCGCACTGGCTGGATTCCTGGTTGCACATGGCGTAGATACCCTGATCTGCGGCGGTATTGGCGGCGGTGCCCAGAATGCACTTGCCCAGGCTGGAATCCGTCTTTTCGGTGGTGTCAGCGGCAACGCTGATGAAGCTGTAAACGCATTACTCGCAGGAAATCTTGGCTATAACCCCAATGTACATTGCGATCACCATGATCATGAAGCAGGTCACAGCTGTGGCGATCATGGCTGCGGAAGTCATTCCTGCCATTAATATCTGACACAGATTTAACCTAACGGTTAATCAGCTGTATTTATAAAAAAGACTGATATAACATACCGGACTCCAACAACCTCCTGAAGTACAGTATCATTTATATCAGTCTTTTTTATTATTTCTTCATGGCCACAAGCTCTCTTCGTGCAAACAATATCGCCAATGATAATGCCGCTGCATCTGCGATCGGTCCAGCATACATCACCCCGTCAATTCCCATTATTAATGAGAAAACAACGATCAATGGCAAAAGAAATAGCACCTGTCTGGTCAGGGACATGACGATTCCAAGCTTTGCTTTTCCGATAGATGTAAAAAATCCTGAGGACATTGGCTGAATTCCATTTGCAAAAGTCATAAACATAAATATCTTCAGATAGCGTTCTGCGAACTGGAAATAAAGGTCACTTCCGGTTCCGAAAATGCTTACAATCTGGTGGGGAAATAACTGGAAACAAAGGAAAAATACGGTTGCAATCGCAGTACATGCGATTACAGAATAACGGTATGCAAGCCTTACCCTGTCGTATTTTTTTGCTCCATAATTAAAGCCCCAGATTGGCTGACAGCCTTGGGAAATTCCAATACAAATTGCCATAAACACCTGATTTACTTTTGAAATAACTCCTACACATGCAATTGGAATATCACTTCCATAGACAGATAAACCGCCGTAATAACGTAAAATATTGTTTAGTACAATCTGAACAATTGCCATAGCGATCTGATTAATGCAGGATGCCATTCCGAGAGAAATAATGGCTTTCAGGCACTCTGAAGAAGGCTTTAACATGCTCATCTCCAGATACATTTTACGAAATTTTCCAAAGTAGATAATCACCAAAATTCCAGAAACGACCTGTCCGATCACCGTTGCCCAGGCAGCACCCTTGATTCCCCAGCCAAACCAAAAGATGAAAAGGGGATCCAAAATTGTGTTGATAATGGCACCTGTAAGAACACAGGTCATAGAATATGTGGGACTTCTGTCTGCACGGACAATATGATTTCCTCCAATGGATAATGCATAAAAAGGAAGTCCCACAGCTGTGATGCCAAGATAATCCACCGCATAAGGCATAACATCTGTCGTTGCACCAAATAAGCTTAGGAGCGGACGCAAAAACAGAAGTACTGCCACTGCCAGAATCACACCTGTGATTACCAGTGTGGAAAGCGCCGTTCCGGCTATGGAGCTTGCCTTCTTCTCTCTTCCGGCGCCCATTTCCAGGTTATAGTTAGACGCACCTCCAATTCCCAGAAGCAGTGCCAACGCCGTTGCAATAGTTGTTACAGGAAACGCAACATTAGTAGCAGCATTTCCCAGCATCCCAACGCCTTGGCCAATAAAAATCTGATCCACTATATTGTACAAAGCACTGACCAGCATGCTGATAATAGCCGGAATTGCAAATTTCCCGATCAAACCACCTACCGGAGCCGTTCCCAATGGATTTTGCTCCTGACTGATGTTTGTTTCTTCCAAAAAATCTCCTCCCCTGTTTAAAAGTATTTCTGTTTATTTCTCATAAATTCTGATATGAATCATAACAAATTCTGAAAAACGATTCAAGAATTTTATGCTCAAAAAGCCCAGCTGCATACACAACTGGGCTTTTTGTATGAATATGGTTATTATTTCGCTATCTGCAGGCGCACCGCCATATACTCTTTCCCCGGCAGCTTTACTCGGAACTTTCCTTTATGAATTCCTCCATCTGTAACAGTCATTTCCCAGGTATCGATTATTTCCACCTGATACTCTGTAGTATCATCAAAGTAGAAGTCTCGGAAGCCCGGTCGCATGAAGGAATAATAGTAAATAAAATAATCTTTCCTTGCCGGGAAGCCGGCAGCACGGCAGGCAACCTCATCCCACTTACACGGCATAGGTTCCACACCAAGTCCCGGTGTTTCTTCCATGATTTTTGCAAGAAATCTGATACGATCCGGTGAGGTTCCGTGAAGAACGCCGCCATGAGACCACCAGAGAATACGATCCGGACTGAGATAAGTTTCACCGTGTCCCGGATATCCTCCGCGGCAGAATGCCTCCCAGAATCTTCTTGTCATTTCCTCACCGCTGATATTTCCCCAGCCAAACTGAATGTTGCCCTCATAGCAGATTTCATCCAGAATTACAGGCTTATGATATTTCTCACGCCACTCATTTACCAGCTCGGAGGAACGGTATGTCTCTGTTCTCTGGATGCTGCAGTGGGTAATCCAGGGCAGGTTATAATCGTAATATGCCTTACAGTTATGAATGGATCTGAGATGATGGTAAGGATCCTTCTCACAGATAATGCCGGCATATCTTTCCCAGTCAGAAAGAGTCTTTTCGTGCATCAGATCATACTCATTAGCCAGGGACCACCATACATTTCGGTATGCGGAAAAACGTGCCAGTACATACTTCCAGTAGCGATCATCATCCTCTGCTTTCATCATGGAAAATCCCCATCTGTCGTATGGATGCATAACAATCAGATCAGCCTCAATTCCCAGATTCATAAGTGCCTGAATACACTTTTCAATATGCTGGAAATGGGCTGGATTGAATCTGGTAAAGTCCCAGTCATTGCCCGGAGCACAGCCATTATATTCCGCGAAATTATTCTCATTTAACACAGTGCTGTCGCAGGGTGTTCCCTCATAAGGATAGGTAATCGGCTCATGAAGATTGTAGTCATAGTGCTTGGGGAAAATACAGAAACGAATTTTATTAAACGCATTTTCTTCCAGGGTTTTCAGTGTCTGTTTCTGCAATTCTTCGTTCTGCAGATTCCATACATAGCAGGTAGTTCCAATGCAGTGATAGGGTGTTCCATCCTCATAGGCAAGATAATAGGTACCTGCAACACGAACCGGTCCATGGTTGTCTGCTGAAGGAGAAGTTACAATAAAATTGCCGGTCAGTATATTTCTGACAGCACATTTTTCTGCTGTTTTCCCACCACCAGCAGTTCCTAGCTTATGTTCAGGCGCTTCTTCATCCGGCACTTCTTCCCCCGCGTTAATATCAAAGGAAGCCTCAATTTCAAAGGTATACTCGTCTATAAAAGACGGCATAAATCTTACTCTATAAGTACCATCTCCATCATAAAACCCATCTACCGTTTTCTTCTCATTTTTACAACAAAAAGTACCTTTAATCCACTGGTCACAAAATGGATTCCCTTCCTTTGGACCGCTTACGGTCACTTCAAAAATGCCCCATTTTTCTATTGTTTTTGCATAATTTAATTTCATTTTTCTTGTCTCCTTCTCCATTTTAGATCTCTTATATTTTATATATCTCTCTTTCAAAATTCCAAATACGCGCTGCGGATTTGTCTCGATATCACTGCCGAATCTGACATCTTGTGAGGATATGAACTTTGATTTACTGCCCGTATAAATAAAAATCCCCCATGCTTTCTACTATCATAATACGTCAGAAAACATGGGGTTTGCAACGTTACTTTATTAAGAAAATGTATAAATTTTTAATCTGTCCAGAGCGTGTTTGAAAAAGTGGCTAAATGCCTTTCCTATTGTTCTTTACGCGTTTTGACAATCTCAAAATAATCAAAATCCGCATACCGTCTCCCCCCTGTCATATCGTGACAGTACATTCCGAAGTGAGCGCCGGTGAATCCATCGCTTTGCTCATCGGTGAGGATGTTGGTGGGGACTTCAGCCAGTTCCTGATAGCCTTTTCCATCCAGGGAGTAGAAGAATTTTGCGTAAAGTCCTTCCTGGGTGGTGGTCACGCGCAGGTATACGGGGCCTTCTTCCGGGATGGAGATTGCCGGAATCACATCTTCTACATCAAAGTGATCGCTCTTTATCAGGCACAGCTTTGCAGGCTTTTTCAAATCGAGTGTCTGGGAACCAAACTCTTCCTCTCTGGTCTTTACCAAAAGGTAGAAATTGCCAGTATCATACATATAGGCAAGTCCTGCCATCTGCTCTCTGCAGGTCGGGGCAAACTCTACACAGGTTTCCACCTGAACATAGCGGTCCTGCTGCCGCCGCGCCACCAGACTTACGTTATAGCAGGAATTCAGGGATTCCTGACCGTAGAGACGGAGATAGCCAGGACGTTCTGTCAGGCTTGTGTAGCTGTCATAGGGCTGACGCAGGGAAGTATAACGCACATCTAAAAGCGCAGAGGTCTTCTTCACTGGCATACTTAACTTTTTATCACTTTCTTCGTCCACAGCATTCTTTGCAGTTTCATTATTTCCAGCACCGTCTGCAATTTCTAAATCAAAGTCTTCTTTTCCATAATCCTTCCCCTCTTCCTCTGGAAAAAGATACTCCTGAATTCCTGTCGGCTCCTCTGTCTCCCACTGTCCAAATCGTCCACCGCAGGCCAGCCTTAACCAGCCCTCTTCGTTCCATAACATCTTCTGAATTGCGGTTTCACGGCCAAGCACGCACTGTCTGCTGCCTTTCGGCGGTCTTGCACAAAGATGCACCATGTACCACTCCCCATTTTGAGTGCATACAAGATCTGCATGTCCGCATTTTTGCAGTTTCTCTGGATTATCCATATCAGAGGTAAGTACCGGATTGCCTGGATCTTCCTCGTATGGTCCCCAGATGGAACGGGATCTCGCCATAGTTACCATATGCTCATATCCGGTTCCGCCTTCTGCCATCAGCAGATAATAATATTCTCCAATATGGTAAATATGTGGACCTTCTGTATAGCCGCGTCCGGTTCCCGGGAAAACATTTTTCGCCTCTCCCACCAGACATTCCTTCTCAGGGTCATACTCCTGCACCAGAATCCCCTTGAAATTATTGATCATATTCACAATATACATTTTGCCATCTGTATCATGGAAAACAGATGGGTCAAAACCTGAGCTATTCAGATAAACCGGCTCAGACCAGCCGCCACGGATGTCCTTTGATTTTACAAGATAATTATGGGTATTAAAAAGTCCTCCGGTACGGGTTTTCACGTCCGTATAAATCAGCCAGAAGTATTCCCCGTCCCAGGAAATATCTGGTGCCCATACGCCACAGGAATCACCCTCACCAACCATATTAAGCTGGCTCATTCTGTTCAGCGGCGATGGCAGTTGTTCATAATGCTTCAGATCTTTAGAATGATAGATTTTCACACCAGGCCACCATTCAAAGCTTGAATTTGCAATATAATAATCTTCTCCAACACGTATAATACTTGGATCCGGGCAAAATCCCGGAAGAATCGGGTTCTGAATCATGTTTTTACTCCTTTATCTGTTTCATTTTACAAAATAAACTTAAAACACATTCTAAGTATAAGCTTTCTGAATTTTTTTGTACACACTTTATTTCAGAAAGATGTTTTTTACCGGTCAAACCAAAAAAGGACTGCAAAATTCCACGTATTCTGCAATCCTTTTCCTGTATTTACTTACCTCACAGCAGAAAAATCTTATTATAACGATTGCTTTTCTGCCTGTTTTTCCAGCAATTCTGGCAGACACATTGGTTTCTTTCCTTCCAGCTCATCTGCCATATTCAATGCCAGTATATTCCAGTTAATAAAGCCACCATTCATAACCGGTTCTCCATTAAATGGATTGTAATACTCATGAAGACATCCTGTTTTCTCCAGGTCCTCTCCTAGAAGGCGCATGGTGCGCTTATACATAATTTCCGCCTCCATGCGGTATCCGTAGTTCAAAAGTCCGCGGAATACCACATAGTTTGCAACCAGCCAGATCGGGCCAAGCCAGTTGGACGGATTATTGGTAACAGACAGGTCAAACATTTTTTCATCCTTTGAAAGCGTGGTCAGACCAAAGTCAGAACCAAAGGTATCGGGATCAAAAATATGTTTCACCATGTCTGCCGCCTGCTCCTTCGTGACAATTCCTGCATACATGGGAATAAATCCGGACCATACACGAATCTTGATGGGCAGTGTTTTCCAGAAAACTCCAAGCCCCTGGTGGAACCAGTCGTATTTCCTTGTCTTAATATCCACATCAACTGAATAGAAGAAATGATCACGTTTGTCCCAGCATTCCTGCTGAATAGCACCGATCAGTGCCTCGCGCTTATCCAGAAGTCTCTTTGCCGCTTCCTCCTTGCCAAACTGTCTGTATAATCTGGCACCAGCTTCCAGTTCTACACACATAAAGCTGTTCAGATAAATATTGGCAGTAGAAAATGGCGGACGGCCAAAAGTAGCCGGATCATTGTCCATACCGATCATAATATCATCCTGCCATACATACAGTCCGCTGTTTTCATGAAAATAATAGTGATCATAACATTCAAAATACTTCGCCACGCCTGAAAGAAATTCTTCCGTCCAGGCATAATCACCAGTATAATCACTGATCAGGCACATCTGACTGCAAAGAAAGGGCTTATGCATATTCATAATCTTGCCTTCCTTATGCCTCATATTCAGATAAGGCTCCGGCCAGTCTGCCACCTCGATCATCATGGGAATATATCCATCCTCCAACTGGTGGTCGAAGAAATTGCGGATATTTCCCTGTGCATGCTCTATAATTCTTGGCTTCACAGACGGATCCTGGTAGGAATCCGCCAGATTCAGAAAGCCATATACGGACCAGTAGGTATCCCAGTCCCATACATTTCCATCGTAAACAGAGCCCGGATCAATAAACGGATAACGGATAAAGCTTCGCGGATTCTTAAGCACATCCTCCGTATGAGACATTACAAATTCTTTTAATTCCTGTCTATACTGCTCTGTCCTTTTATCTTCCATAAAATCAACCCTTTACAGCTCCGGCTGTCATACCTTCCATCAGTTTCTTATTCAGTGCCATGTACAGAATCAGAAGTGGGAATACACTCATGGATACAGAAGCGAAAATTGCACCCCAGTTCTTGGATCCAAACTCATCAGAGAAGTACAGAAGTCCTGTCTGAACAGTCTTCAGTGCAGAATCACTGATGAATGTCATGGAAAACAGAAGGTCGTTCCATTTAAAGAAGAACTGAAGAACCAGTACGGTTACAATAGAGTTCTTCATAAGTGGTGTTACAATATGCCACATCAGTCTGTAAATACCGCAGCCATCAATAACAGCTGCCTCCATAATATCATCCGGGAAGGAACGAAGATATCCCTGAACCAGATAAATGGACAGCGACAGACCAAATGCTATGTACGTAATGATCAGACATGTTCTGGTATTTAACAGGTTTGATCTGCTGTAAATCTGGAACAGCGGGATCAAAGCAATTGCTACCGGAATCATGATACCGAAACGGAAATACTGTGCAACTGCATTTCTGAATTTCCATTTCATCTTTGTTACAGCAAATCCTACAGTTACTGAGAAAAATACAATAAATACAAGTGCTACTAATGTAGTGATCAAACTGTTCTTAAAGAAGGTGGACATATGTCCCCTTGTCCATGCATCAGAATAGTTCTGGAAATAAAAGCCATCATTTAACGCATAAGCTGGCTTCTCACTCCACTCAGCCTGTTTCTTAAAGGATGCAGTAAGCATCCAGAATAACGGATAGATCTCAATTACGCAAAGAAGGAAAATTACAATTCCTCGAAAAGCTGCTTTTACTTTTTTCATAATATTTCCTCCTTTCAGTCTTTCACATCAAATCTGTTGATAACAAGAGATCCAACTACACAGATCAGGAAGATCACGATTGCGATAACGCTGGCGTAACCAACCTTATTATAAGTAAATGCAACGTCATACATATACATGGACAGTGATTTTGTTGCACTTCCAGGTCCGCCCTTTGTAAGAGCCATAGCAGACTCGAACATTTTTACAGTTCCGGAGAAGCTGAATACAAGGCTGGTAATTACCATTGGACGAAGAAGCGGAAGAAGAATGTTTTTAAATAACTGCCATCCACCGCAGCCGTCGATTCTGGCTGCTTCCAGGATATCATCAGAGATATCAAGGAGTGCTCCATAGAAAATTACGGAATAGAATCCCATGGCTACCCAGATATCCATTACGCACAATGCCCAGAGAGCTGTGCTGGACTGGCCGATCCATGGCTGAACAAGGTTCGTAAAACCAAGAGAGTCAAGCAATGAGTTTAACAGACCATAATTTGGCTGAATCTCATAGATCTTTGCAAACAGCTGACCTACTGCAACAGTAGGAAGTACTACCGGGAAGAAAACCAGAGTTCTTACGATGGTTTTGCATCTTCTCAGCCAGAATTTAAACATCAGGGAAAGTAAAAGTCCCATTCCAACCTGGCCAACGGTTACTACCAATACATATTTACAGTTTACTGTCAATGCATTTAAGAAATTCTTGTCTCTGAAAAGTCTTGCATAATTGTCAAATCCGGCAAATTCCCACTGAAGTCCCGGGCTGCCGCTGAAGAATGAATAATACAACGACCAGATAACCGGTACCATTACAATAATGGTGTAAATAATCAGTGCCGGAACTACGAAAAGGGATATCGCTTTCTTATTACCTAATACCTTGTTCATAAAATTCCTTCCTTTCTGATTTCTGACATAAAAATGGGAGTGTCTGTTGGCAAACAC
>OODT01001147.1_pt1 | contig 16253 bp, 16 predicted proteins | sample 1671841 | NCBI WGS metagenome assembly OODT01 (sample SAMN06348198, study PRJEB24527) | human gut metagenome | biome: human gut; feature: ankylosing spondylitis patient; material: feces | host: Homo sapiens | place: China | collected 2015-10 | reverse complement strand
TTTCTTCTCCACCACAGGCTTATGGGTATGTCCGAAGCAAACAATCTCACAGCCTCTGGCTGCCGCCTCTTCCGAAACCCCATAAAGATCCATGGACACACCATAATTGTGCCCATGAGTCACCATGATCTTATGTCCTTCCAGCAAAATCTCGTCCTCTCTTGAAAGATCACTGAAAAAATCATTATTTCCTGCCACAATGGTACAAGGACATTCTGCCAGCGCTTCAATAAAAAATTCCCTGCCCTCCACGTCGCCGCAATGGATCAGATAGTCAAAGGGCTGCTCCAAAGCTACTGCCATCTCCAGTGACTCATCTCTCCCATGAGTATCACTGACAACCAGCACCTTCATCGTAATTCTTCCTTTATTGCCTGCAAAGCTTTTCCTCTGTGGCTGATTTTATTTTTTTCTTCCATAGACAGCTCTGCAGATGTACAGCCATATTCCGGCAGGAAAAAGATAGGATCATACCCAAATCCATTGGCACCCTTTTCCTCATATCCAATACGGCCTTCCATGGTTCCACGCACAGTTTCCACTCTTCCGTCTGGAAAGGCAGCTGCAATAGCGCAGACAAAACGGGCTGTACGCTGCTCATCCGGCACGCCATCCAGTCTCTGGATCAAATTTGCATTCTTAATATGATAGTCTGTATTCTCACCCATATAACGAGCAGAATAAACTCCCGGCTCTTTATTCAGATAATCAATCTCAAGCCCCGAGTCATCTGCAAGTACAATTTCGCCATCACTGGTAAGCTTGCTGATGGCAGTCGCCTTGATCACTGCGTTTTCCTCAAAGGTTTTGCCATCTTCCACAATATCAGCCTGAATCCCGGCTTCTTTCATAGATACCACTTCTGCATCCAGATCTGCCAGGATTTTACGGATTTCTTTCATTTTATCTGCATTTCCTGTTGCAAAAATTATCTTCTTCATTTATCAGTGCCCTCTTTCTTTTCCTGTGCCGCACGTCTTGGAGGCTTTGGTCCCAGGAACTGGTAAAAATATGTTTTCAGCATTCCGTTATAGATTTTACGGTTCTTATCCGCCTTGCGTCCAATGTCATTCTCAGCTTTGTCATAAGAAGTGATCAGGTACATAGACCACTTATCCAGGCCGCGGTAGCTCTCACCGATCTCGCGGTAAAGCTGCGGCAAAGCTGCTTTTTCTTCCAGACGCTCACCATAAGGTGGATTCGTAATAATAAATCCGTAAGGCTTCGGGTGATGAAGCTCCTTCACAGGACGCTGCTGAAAATGGATCAGGCTTTCTACCCCTGCCATTTTTGCATTTGCCCTGGCTGCCTTCAGTGCCTCAGCATCTATGTCATAGCCCTGAATATCTGTCTCGATTTTCAGATTTACTCTGTCCTGAGCCTCTTCTACAGCCTCATACCAGCATCTTCTCGGCACAACCTGCTTCCAGTCCTCGGCAAGGAAAGAACGGTTCATACCCGGTGCAATATCTGCAGCCATCATAGCTGCCTCGATTGGAAAAGTACCACTTCCGCAAAAAGGATCTACTAGACTTCTGTCCTTTTTCCACGGAGTTAACATAATCAATGCGCTGGCAAGGGTCTCTGTAATAGGTGCCTTCACGGTCATCTGTCGATACCCTCTCTTATGAAGAGAAACACCGGAAGTATCGATTCCAATAGTTGCAACATCCTTCATAAACGCCACACGGATAGGAAAACTTGCTCCATCCTCCGGGAACCAGGACACATTGTATACGCCCTTCAGACGCTCTACAATGGCTTTTTTCATAATGGACTGGATATCAGACGGGCTGAACAGCTTACTCTTCACTGAATTGGCTTTCGCAATCCAGAATTTGCCATCTGCGGGAATGTAACGTTCCCATGGCAAAGCTTTCGTTGCCTCAAAAAGCTCATCAAATGTCTCCGCTTTCACTTCCGCAACTTTCAGAAGAATACGCTCTGTAGTGCGCAGAAAAACATTGGCATCCGCAATTCCCTGGGCGTCTGCCAGAAAAGTAACCTTGCCATCCTCCACCTTGCTGATCTCATATCCCAGATCCAGTATTTCTCTTTTCAAAACCGCTTCCAGACCAAAATGGCAGGGAGCGATCAGTTCAAATCTTTCTGTACTCATTCACCGTTTTTCCCTTCTTAAAGCACTATGCTTTTTACAATATTTCCGTCAAAATCCATGATGGAAAAAACACCGTCCTCAAGCACCGCATAGGTAGGCGGATTTCCTTCTTTCGGAATGGATACGGAACCCGGATTCAAAAGAATGTATCCCTCCATCTGCTCTGCTTTCAGCACATGGGTATGACCATGGATCAGAATATCTCCCTCGCATAAAGGCGGAAGGTTATTCTGATTATAAACATGTCCATGCGTCGCATAAAGTGTCTTGCCGTCAATTGACAGAATACAGTAATCTGCCATCACCGGAAACTCCAGAACCATCTGATCCACTTCTGCCTCACAGTTACCGCGCACAGCATAAATTTTGTCTTTCATGGCATTCAGCATGGGAATTACCTGCTTAGGTGCATATTCTTTTGGCAGATCATTTCTTGGTCCGTGATAAAGCAGATCGCCCAGCAGAACCAGGCGCTCTGCCCCTTCTTTCTCAAAAGCATCCAGCATTTTCCTGCAATAGTAAGCAGAACCATGGATGTCAGAAGCAAACATATATTTCATAAACTTGGTTTCTCCTCTGTTTTTAGTGTTCGAATTGTCTCTCTCCTTTTCGGTTTACATAACCTCATGAAAAGGACATTTTTCTTCTTTACATTATCATGCCTTGATGGAAATTACAAGATAGTACTCTTTTGAATTTTTTCTCATATATCGCATATCAGATTTCTCCCTCTGTACTCCTTCATTCCCCCGATCACCGTTTTTGTCTTATATCCATTTCGCGCCAGAATCCTGGCCGCCTGAAGACTTGCCCCGCCCCGGTCGCAATACAGCACCAGTATTTTCCCTTTTGGAAAATCATATGTCTGCATTTCTTCAAATTTCTCATATGGCACATTTACCGCTCCCTTTATATGTCCGGTATGGTACTCTTTCGGATTTCTTAAATCTATAAGAAAGGAATCTTTCCGTCCAACATAATAATCCAGCATTTTTCCGGAAATCGGCTCTACAGGAAACATGGAAAATCCCCTTTTTTATCAGTATATCCGCAAATACAAAAAAGGTGCCAAAATGCACCTTTTTTAAGTATTGCTTTTCGCAACCTCCGCAGGGGACTTACTTGATTCGGTTAAATATGAAACAAGATCAGAAATCCGTTGTACATCTGCGGACTATTTCGCATGGAACACACACATTCTTTTCAATTTGTATTTCTCTCTCAAGAAGGTCTATCATCCGTTCCACTGTCTTTTTGCACATTACCCCCAGCTTACTGTCCACCGATGTAAGCTCAGGATCACTGCTGATTGCAAGAATTGAGTTATTATATCCGACGACCGCCAGTTCCTCAGGAATCGCCAGTCCCTTAATCTTTGCATACTTTACTGCTCCGATTGCAATTCCATCCTCCGTTGCAAGGACGCTGTCGAAATCGAGGGTCCGGTTGTATTCAAGCAGCATATCCCGCGTATATTCAATGTCATTTTTGGTCTTGAATTTCAGATTTCCACGAATGGGATATCCGGCATCCTGCAATGCAGCTTCGTATCCCGCCATTTTCTGCCTGGCACTGTAGGATTCTGAATCATACATAAAAAGAATTTTCTCTTTTCCTCTCCGAATAAAGGCTTTCGTCACTTCATAAGTAGCCTGAAAATCATCCGCATAGGTGCAGTAAATATTATCGCCTGAAACCTTTGCGTTAATCATAAATATGGAAACCTGTTCCGCTGCCTCCCGAATATAATCTGTGTCAGATTCATCTTTACCATTTCCTGCATATGTAGAACCAACCAGTATCAGCGTGTCTATTTTCTTAGACAAAAGGAGTCTGACATAATCCTCCTTTTCTTCCTGTTTAAATCCGCTGCAGCCAAGAATACAGTCATATCCATGAGCATGAAGATTTTGCTCCAGATAAGATACTGCTTTTGCCATATAGATATCGTCAATATTTGGACAGATGATTCCTACTGTTTTCATCGACCCAAGACCAAGGCCTCTGGCAAACGCATTCGGCGTGTATTCATTTTCTTTCATAACCGCAAGAACCTTTTCTTTTGTCTTCGGGCTGACTTTCGGACTGTTATTGACCACTCTGGATACTGTTGCGATGGAAACATTTGCCAGCTTTGCAATATCATATATATTCACTATCGTTCTCCTGTTCGTTCTGGTAATAATAGAAAATAAGCTTTCTGATATCAATCATTTTACAGGTCAAACCCAAAATAGTCTACTGCATTATTGTATGAAATTCCACACACGATTTCCTTTAAAGTCTTATAATCAGCCGGATATTCTCCATTTTCCACCCATCCGCCAATAAGCTCGCAAAGAATTCTGCGGAAATACTCATGTCTGGTATAGGACAAAAAGCTTCTTGAATCAGTAAGCATGCCAACAAAGTTTGCAAGCAGTCCCAGATTTGCAAGTGATGTCATCTGTGCGATCATACCTGTTTTGTGATCGTTGAACCACCATGCACTTCCCTGCTGAATTTTACCTGCTGCCTCTGTTCCCTGGAAGCAGCCAAGGATTGTTCCAATTGCTTCATTGTCATTGGGATTCAGGGAGTACAGGATTGTCTTTGGAAGTTCATTTGATGCGATCAGAGAATTCAGGAAATCTGCTGTCTGAGCACTTGGCGCATAGTTATTGATGCAGTCATATCCGGTATCCGGTCCGAGCTGCTCATACATAAATGCATTGTTGTCTCTCTTGCATCCATAATGGATCTGCATTACCCAGTTCTTTTTCTGATATTCTTTTCCAACAAACTGCATAAAAGCTGTCTTGAAGATCATTTCTTCTTCTCTTGAAATGCTTTCGCCATTCAGTCTCTTTTTAAAGATCTCATTTACTTTTTCTTCTGCTGCAGGCGCATACATAACATATTCCAGTGCATGGTCAGATACGCTGCATCCCATCTGTGCAAAGAATTCCATTCTCTTAAGAAGGGCTTCTTTCAGATCTGCGAAATCAGCAATTTCAACGCCACTGACCTGTGAAAGCTTTTTCATGTATTCCGGATATTCCGGTTTTTCCAGATTCATTGCCTTGTCCGGACGCCATGCAGGAAGCACTTTCACCTCAAAGCTGTCATCCTCTGCAAGAACTTTATGCCATTTCAGATCATCTACCGGATCATCTGTTGTGCAGATTAATTTTACATTGGACTTGCGGATAATGTTTCTTACAGACATATCATCTTCCTGAAGCTTTTTGTTGCACAGGTTCCACACTTCTTCAGCTGTATCTTCGTTCAGATATCCTGTATATCCGAAATATCTCTGCAATTCCAGATAGCTCCAGTGATAGAGCGGATTTCCGATTGCTTTCCCAAGAGTTTCTGCCCATTTCTGGAATTTTTCACGATCACTGGCACCACCTGTAATGTAGTACTCATCTACTCCATTTGATCTCATCTGACGCCATTTATAATGATCGCCACCAAGCCACACCTGGGTAATATTCTCAAACTTACGATCCTCTGCAATTTCCTGGGGATTGATATGGCAATGGTAATCTACAATTGGCATTGTCTCTGCATACTCATGAAATAACTTTTTTGAAGTTTCTGTTGAAAGTAAAAAATCTTTGTCCATAAATGCTTTCATAAAATAATTCTCCTCTCCTTTCTATCCGTTTCAGCAAATGTAAGGTCTTACATTTTATTTACAGTATACGACAAATAAGTATCATTTTCAATTCACGAAGTATTTGCAGAACAGACAAATTTTCGCACTACACATTGTGTATTTTTACCATTTTCAGCTTTTTTTCCATTTCCTATTGACGTTCCCGTTTTGTTGATGTAATTTGTATGTAAGCTCTTACATACATTATTTTCACATAAAGGAGGTTGTTGATTTCTTGAAATCTTTTATTAAAATTAATCCTTCAGATAATGTAGCCGTTGCGCTTCAGCCTCTGGCGAAAGGCACTGTGATCAAACTTGATAACTCCACACTCACTCTTACAGAAGAAATCATGCAGGGACACAAGTTTGCATTAAAAAGTCTCAAGCCTGGTGATTCCATTATTAAATATGGTAATCCCATTGGACGTGCAACCGCAGAAATTCCTGCAGGTTCCTGGATTCATACTCACAATTTAAAAACAGGGCTGGGAGATCTTCTTACTTATACATATAACAAAACTATCACAGAGCTTCCACACCGGGAGCCAAAGTTCTTCCAGGGCTATCGCAGAAAAAACGGTGGTGTTGGTGTACGCAATGAAATTTGGATCATTCCTACAGTAGGCTGCGTTAACAATGTGGCATCTGCTATTGAACGAGCCACACAGAAGTACATGACAGACCAGATTGATGGTGTCTGTGCTTTTCCACATCCTTACGGATGTTCCCAGATGGGTGATGATCAGAATAACACACGTCAGATTCTTGCTGATTTAGTGAACCATCCTAATGCAGGCGGTGTTCTGGTTCTTGGACTTGGCTGCGAAAACAGCAACATCGATGAATTAAAGAAATTTATCGGGGACTATGATCCTGAGCGTGTACGTTTTCTCGTTGCCCAGGAATGCGAAGATGAGATCCGTGATGGTATTGAAATTGTCAAAGAACTGATTTCCTATGCCTCCTCATTTAAACGTGAACCAATCAGTGCATCTGAACTGGTGATCGGTATGAAATGCGGCGGCTCTGATGGTTTGTCCGGAATCACGGCAAACCCTACTGTTGGTGCATTTTCTGACAAACTGATTTCTATGGGAGGATCTACAATTCTTACAGAAGTTCCTGAAATGTTCGGTGCTGAGGAATTACTTATGAACCGCTGCGAGACAGAAGATCTGTTCAACCAGACAGTTGCCCTTGTCAACGATTTCAAAAACTATTTTAAAAGTCACAACCAGACCATTTATGAAAATCCTTCTCCTGGAAACAAAAAAGGCGGTATTTCCAGTCTGGAAGATAAATCTCTCGGATGTACGCAAAAATCCGGAAGTGCACCTGTCATGGGAGTTCTTTCTTATGGAGAACCTGTAAAGGAAAAAGGATTAAACCTGCTGAGTGCACCTGGCAATGATCTTGTCGCCTCTACTGCCCTTGCTGCATCCGGTGCACACATTGTACTTTTTACCACCGGACGCGGAACACCATTTGCAAGTCCTGTACCTACAGTAAAAATCTCCACAAATAACCAGCTTGCAAAAAAGAAGCAGAACTGGATTGATTTCAACTGTGGAGTCATGGTAAATGATACTCCTCTTGATGAGCTTTCAGAAAATCTTCTGGATTTTGTCCTTGAGATTGCATCCGGAAAGAAATCAAAATCCGAAGAAGCAGGTTTCCATGATATGGCAATCTTCAAACAGGGCGTTACTTTATAAAACATAAATCGAATTGCGGAAGCAGCGTAGCTGCGTAGCAATCCGGGTATCAAATGAGTGTCAAAAGACCTTTTAACACTCATATCATTATATATGAGGAAAAATGAAAATGAAAAAATTATCTTATGCTGTTTTAAAAGAACAGGGCTATGATGGATACCTTCTTGAATCAGCGCCGGAACGTGTACTTCAGTTTGGTGAAGGAAACTTCCTCCGTGCATTTGTAGATTATTTTATAGATGAGTTAAACGAAAAAGCCGGATTCAACTCCAAAGTTGTTCTGTGCCAGCCAATCGCTCCAGATCTCGATGACAGGTTCAACGAACAAGAGGGTCTTTATACCTTATTTCTCCGTGGATTCCAGGATGGCAAAAAAATAAATAAAAAGCGTGTTATCTCCTGTGTAAGCCGTTGTCTCAATCCATATAAGGATTTTGAAGCAGTTCTCGCATGTGCAGATAACCCGGACCTCCGTTTTATCGCATGTAATACAACAGAAGCCGGAATTACTTATGATTCTTCCTGTCAGTTTACTGATGTTCCGGCTGGCAGCTATCCTGGAAAACTTACTCAATTTATGTATCGCCGTTTCCAGAAATTCGGTCAGGAAGCCGGCAAAGGATTTATCATTCTTTCCTGTGAGCTGATCGATGATAATGGAAAAGAGCTTGAAAAATGTGTATTAAAATATGCTGAACAGTGGAATCTTGGTGAAGACTTTATCAACTGGATCAAAGCTGAAAACATCTTCTGCTCTACACTTGTAGACCGTATTGTAACAGGTTATCCAAGAAATGAAGCTGCTGCAATCTGTGAAGAACTTGGCTATAAAGATAACCTGATCGACACAGGTGAAATCTTCGGCTTCTGGGTAATCGAAGGACCTCAGTCAATCAAAGACGAATTCCCGGTTGACAAAGCGAACCTTCCAATCCTGATCACAGACAATCACAAACCATACAAGCAGAGAAAAGTACGTATCTTAAATGGTGCTCATACCTCCTTTGTACTGGGTGCTTACCTTGCAGGACAGGATATTGTCAGAGACTGCATGAACGACGATGTGATCTGTGGATTTATGAACAAAACTATTTATGATGAGATCATCCCTACTCTGGACCTTCCAAAAGCAGAGCTCAAAGATTTTGCCGCTGCTGTTACAGAACGTTTCAAAAACCCATTTATCGATCACGCTCTTCTTTCCATTTCTCTAAACTCTACATCCAAATGGAAAGCACGTGTTATGCCGTCACTCAAAAAATATGTTGAACGCAAAGGTACACTTCCTGCATGCATCACAGCTTCTTTCGCCTTCTACATTGCATTCTATAACGGATATGCTATGAGCGAAGACGGACTTACAGCCAAAAGAGCAGCTAATGAATACACTGTAAAAGATGACAAAGCAGTTCTCGAATTCTACCTTGCACATAAAGATGATTCCGCAGCGGATCTTGTTCATGCAGTCTGCACCAATACTTCCTTCTGGGGCGAAGATCTGACACAGATTTCCGGATTTGAAGCAGCTGTATGCAATTACTTAACTCAGATCCGTGAAAATGGTGCGTATGAAGTAATGAAAGCACTGGCTTAAATATATTACTGAATCATAAGTTCTTTCCATGATTGAAAGCGACGGTGCAGGACGCGTGCAACGTTAGAGCGTGTCTGAAAAAGGCTCTGGATTTCCTTCCGCATTGCTCATCAAAAACCTCCGGCATACATTAAACCTCCCAACATGGGCGCAGAGTCAACAGACCCTGCGCCCTTTCTTAAAATATTTTAATATCTGGAAGTAGTATCTTCCCCAGACTCGTAAGAATTACGACTCTTGTTTTTGCTGCTGTTTTTTGAGTAAGAATTCTTGCAATCCTGAGAATTCATCTCATTTTCATAAGATCTGTTTGTTGAATTTCTGCTGTTCTTGTTTTCAGACTCATAATTTTTTGCCATTTGAGTATTCCTCCTGTTGAATGCCGCTGTTCGCGTTCTGTTCCGCACCCAGCAGCTGTTTTCAAATTACTTTGTGTATTGTAACCAATTGCAGAAAGAATATTCATCAAAATGATATTGCTTTTTTTTCCAATTTATATTATAATTGGCTTTGTAAAAGAATTTACCCTTCAAAAATTTTTTTACATAACCCCTTATTTAATTATTTATACTCCCCTCGAAACACCCGGTAGCTCCCCTACCGGGTGTTTCTCTTTGGATTTATGCGGGTTTGCGGGGTTTTGGGGTACACCGTTCTTGTAATATTTCTGTAACATTTACCCTCCGTACCCAAAATATACCCAAGATTGCATTTCAAGTACCCAAATCAGTTTCCTCCGACGCAAAAATGAGGGCAGCTTTTAACCACCCTCACTCAAATTCTTCAAAAACAGAAATTGTTTTTTTCTTTCTTCCCATGTATAATTAAGCAAGAAAATACGCAAGTTAATAAGCAAGTTAATCATTATACACGGAGGTATTTTATGGGAGATTACGCACCACCTTTTACCATTACCAACAAAATACTAACATATGTGTCCTCTATTTCAGAAAAAATCGGACGCATTACAGCTACCAGCAGCCTTGAATCCAAGCCGCACCTTAGACGAAACAACCGCATTAAATCCATCCACTCATCTCTGAAAATTGAAGCCAACTCCCTTTCTTTAGGACAAGTCCGGGATGTAATAGGGGGAAAAACAGTTCTTGGAAAACAAACAGAAATACAGGAAGTAAAAAACGCATACGAAGCTTATGAACGCCTGTCAGAAATCGACCCTTACAGTATCAAAGATTTAAAAACATTTCACGGCATAATGACCAGATATCTTGTAAATGAATCTGGGGACTTCAGACATGGGGAAGAAGGCATTTTTAATGGTGACCAGTGTATTTTCATGGCTCCACCCGCACACCTTGTTCCAGAATTAATGAGTGATCTTTTTAACTGGATGAATAAATCCAGAAACACGATCCATCCTTTGATTCTTGCCAGCGTGTTCCACTATGAATTTGTTTTTATCCATCCATTTTCTGATGGAAATGGCAGAATGGCAAGGCTATGGCACACCGCTATTCTCGCAAAATGGAAGCCTATATTTGAATATATTCCTATCGAAAGCCAGATTGAGAAATTCCAGACTGAATATTATGACGCAATCGCCCAATGCCATAGGGCAGGCTCTTCCACTGACTTTATTGAATTTATGCTGTCACAGATTGATAAAATTCTGGATGACATCCCGGCCCAAATCAATGAAGAAAACCATTTGCTCTCAGATTATGTTCAGAAACTACTTTCTGTAATGGAATATGACATTCCTTATACCAGCAGCGCACTAATGGAAAAACTAGATTTGAAATCAAAAGAAACTTTCCGAAAAAATTATTTACATCCTGCCATTAAGCTTAATCTGATCCGTATGACCCTCCCAGATAAGCCCAGGAGCAGAAGTCAGAAATATATTAAGCTTTGAACCCAATCAGACTTTCTGGCAGAAAATTTCAAGGGGGGGGGGACTTTGCTCCCCCTTGCTAAAACATCGCTGCTAACTTGTTAATTTCCTCAGCCTTCTTGTCCGGAAGTACATGAGAATAGATATCCAAAGTCATCGTGATTGACTTATGCCCCAGAATTTCCTGCATGACCTTTGGCGGGATTCCCCTCTCAAAACCGCGTGTTGCAAATGTATGACGAAGCGAATGGGGTGTATGCTCTCCAAACGTGTGTCCGTCCTCCCTGATTTGAACTATAATTTTTTTCATGTCCTGATACAATGCATTCTCAGAAATGCACCTTCCAAAACTGCCTGTAAACACCAGATTTTCAAAACCTGGCTCTGGTCTCCATTTATCACCCAGAAGCATTCTTGTCGCGAGCTGGCGCTTCCTGTGCTCTCGCAGTACGATCACCAGATTGTCAAGCATTGGAATGTCCCTTTTGCTTGTTTCAGACTTTGGCTCATCAATCATATATTTTACTTTAGCCTTCGCTATGTACTTCAAAGTCCCATTCACATGTATAATTTTATTATCAAAATCTATGTCTGCCCATTGCAACGCACGCAGTTCTCCGTTACGCATTCCCGTTCCAAGGGCTACCATATAAAGATCATAGAACTGACTGTTCTTCGAATATCTCATAAACAAATTCTGTTCTTCTATCGACATTACTCGTATCTTCTTTTTCTTCTTTTCTTTCTTAACAGAAGTGTTCTTAACAGGATTTCGCAGTACCATTCCATTGCGTACAGCCTGTGTATACATCCCACTCAATATAACCTTCACCAAGTTAATGGTCGTGGAACTATAACGACGTGCCATATCATTAAACAACTTCTGTATGTGTTCTCCTCTGATATCTTTCAAGTGCTTTCTGCCAAAGGGTTCTTTGATATGTGACTTATATTCATCCAGATATACCTTGTAAGTTCCGTATTTTACACTGTTCTTTTTATACTCTTCCATCCATGTATAAAACCAGGAATCTACAGTCACATTGCTTTCTTTCGCATAAAGCCCATGCTCAACTTCATATCTTTTTTCAGCAATTTCACTCTGAAGCAATTTGAGATTTGTATTGTATAAAGTATATAATTCTCCTTTATAGGTAAAACGAGCTTCATATAGTCCACTTTTTCTACGCCTTATACCCTTGGGTAGCTTTTTTTCTTTAGAATCTGTGCTCATATTATCCCTCCAGTTTTCAAGTGCCCTCCAGCATTTACTGGAGAGCACCATAGACATCACTTTAAGTTTGTTACATCTGAAAGATACTGATTAACCTTTGGCATATAAATCAGTACCCGCCTTCCAATTTCAACCCGCGCCCCAGACTGGCGTGCGATCTTGTCAGCGGTGTACTGTCCACAGCCCAGGATTTTCATAAATTCCTTCCGGTTTACGCATACCGGAACAGTTGAGATCTCGTTAATATTATTGTCGTTCATAGCAATTTCTCCTTATGTTACCCCTATACTCTTTAACTTTCACTAAACTTCAAATGATAAGAACAAATGGTTTTCGCAGCGAGATACTACCATCTTCAGAAACTTCATATGCCTCTTTAAGTACATCGCCTATAATTTCATTTAAATCGCTTTCGTCAGCGTTATCACAATCTACAACCGTTATTGTCTCATCAATCTTCTCATTTTCCTTCATAATAATGTACCTAGCCTTTCTCTTGTTAAATAATTTATTTTAGTTCTGCCTTGCAAATAATCGGTTTCGACCCTACTGTTATACCGTTGTTAACCGTATAGTTCCCCTTCAGTACAAACTGTTCTTTATCCAACTTGAATAAAATATTAACCCATTCTTTCCATGCTCCATACTCTATGATTTTCGCAGCCTCCGGTTGACTAGGCTGAGACAACGAGAATATGAAAATACTACTTGCCTGAAGCAGAGTATTTTTCTCATCTTTCTTCCCCTCCGGGAGAAACTGTGATGCCAGCCACACTCCCAAGTCGCGCTTTCTACCTTCCCGAAGCATTTCTGACAAAGCACTTCTTTTTTTCAACGACATCCATTGAAATTCATCATATACGATACAATCTATATGATATGTACCCTCTTTTATTTCCTGCCAGACCAGTTTTGTCATCAGATCCGCTAGGAAGCAACGCTCAGAGTCCTTATGCCCAGATAATTGTATAATTGTTATCGGTTTGCAAAGAGTCTTTACATCCTCAGCCTTCTGGCTCGCCTCTTTGAAAATAAAATTGATACCAGCATAACCAGAAAGCTTGTTCAGCAACTGATCTCTATGCCTTTCAGCATCCTTATTGGTCAGTTGAACAGAAGTCTCCAGTTCTTCCATTATCCCGGCAATTGTAACACTGGCATTGCGCTTCTCTAAACTATGGAGAGCTTCATTTAATAAGCGCTTCTGTCGATACGCCGTAATTGAAAGTGTTTTCGTCAATTCCTCTGCCATAATAGAATAGAACTGTCTTCCAACATACAGGAACTCTCCATTACCAGTTTCTTCAGCTACCGAATAAACTTGTTCTGACCTTTGAAAATCACCTTTCTTCATTTCTTTGTCTGTGAAGCTGCCTGAATAATCAAATATTAAGCAAGTTTTGTCTTGAGCAAGTGCATCTTCTAGCATCCGATAGCAGAACCAGGTCTTCCCAGATCCAGTTTCCCCCAGGAGCAAACGGTGTCCGCTTGCTCCATCACGGAGATTGATTATATTATTTTCTAAATCCCTAATCATTTTGTCTCCTTTCCAAGTAAAGCCAGCTCCACTTTTCCTCGGCTGTTAAGTGCGGATAATTTCAGTCGGTAACATTCCAGTTTTTTTTCGTCAACAGTAGTAATTGTGGTTGTTAGCTTATTTTTTCCCAACAATACCTTTTCCTGTTTAAGCGCCTTCAGTACACCAACCTTGTCATGGACTTCTCCTAGTTCAAATATGCGTTCCATTATAGTAACTGGAACCCAAATTGTTTCCGTGTCATAATAGCAAGTATCGTCTGCATACTTTCCATTGCTGCGTTTCGCCATCTGAAATACCCTAATCTCAGTTCTTATCGTCTCTACAATATCAGAAACAGACAATTCGTTTTCCATACATAAGGGATCAGCATTTATTTCCCGAGCTGCCTCTTCACTTGTACCAAGCATTTCATATAAATCCAGCCCCTGGCTTTTACAAAACGCTTCAAGTATCTGGCGTACTTTATCCAGTACTGAGGACTCATAGGTTACCGTATGTAAGATATTCTTTACCTTTTGTTGTCCATAGCCACAATTTGATACCCAAGAAATAAGTTTCTGCAAAAAATCTCCTACTACATCCTGCTTTAGCAACTCGCTCATTCGTTCTGTAACGAACGAGGAATCTACGAGAAAGTTTATCCCATCTTCCCGATCTGTTCGTTCTGAGTTTATTACTACAACAGAACCATGCCCAGCGCCATAACAAACTGCATCAACAATTTTGTTCAATCGTTCGCATCCCTGTCGTAATCTATAATCACTTACCTCACTCGTTGAATGCAAAATCATCATCTGATCATTAGCGCTCATCAAATACTTCTCTGGCTTTTCTCTTCCACTCAACTCATAACACTCAAGCTGATCACGATTGAATACCTGGAACAGTTGACAAAATGGTTCAATCCGCATCCCTTCCATTAACACCAGATTCAAGAAGTACTTCATACTAGCCCCAGCTTCATTAAACTTGCTGGATAAAACTCCTCCTATCAGTATCTCCATAAACAGGATTCTGTAAGACTCATTGGGTATTTCCTTATAAAGATCAAATACCTTCATCCAGTTACTATCGATTTGTTTGAAATCTTTCGTCCAAAACTTCTTATTCATAATAGGAAGATTTGGAACAACTTCTCGGTCTGTGTACAGATTATTTTCAGTACACAGCCAGTTCCAGGTTCCGTTCAACCAGCCTGCTTTGCCATCAACAGCTATCTTGCGAGCACCTTCAATCTGCTTTTTAAAGAAAACATACAGCGCTTCCTTTACAGCATTTACTGGAAGCTCTGCTAACTTTTCATCTTTCAAATCAACACCTGCTCCCATAAAATACCTGTAAAGAGCATCTTCCGTAAGGCCTTTCTGCTTTCCTAAGACTATAATTCCACTTCCGAACACAATCTGGAACCTACGGTCTTTAGAAGCATCGCTCTCATATTCAAGCTTAAATATCTGGTACCCTCCATAAAGCTGCTTCACAACTGCACAAGTTTGGAAACTGCTATATGATACCGTAATTTGCAGATATCCATTACTTGTAAACTGCACTTCTGCTTTCCTATACGCTTGTTTTCCCGGAACTTGCTTCGGCTGATTTGCAAAAGATCCTTTTGTAGTGTTCTCAGTGGTTACTGTTCCACTTGCTTCCGCAAGCAGTTGAGGTAACTGCTGTATCCTCCGTAACTGGTCTGTGTAATGCATTCCGTCTGTAACTGAACGCTGTGCTTCTATATCTGTTGGCTTCTCTGTTGTAATGCTTTGCTGATCTACAACAGATACACTGTTGACTGGGTTAATATAAGGTGCTATACCTGGCTGCCACTGGAAGTTATACAAGCCAGGGGTCTGCGTGTTACTTGGAATAAAAGCATTCATCCCCTGCTTGGGTGCTTCATGTGTTATATTCGGTGCCATTAGTGTTTCCAAAGTAACTGGTCTCTGTGGTTCCATTCTCTTAGACTCAACCACTGTGCTTGCTTTCGTTTCTTCCTGCTTCGCTAATGCTTCTGGAGGCATTGGGCTTGTACTTCTATCGCTCTCTGATTTTTCAGTTGCCATGCCAGGATTGGTGTCTAAAACTACGGTTGTCTTCTCGTTGCCTCGCTCCTTTACTATCGTATACGGTATGCTATTATCAGGAGTTGCTATCACGAATGGTTTCTCTCTTCCATCCGCTCCATAGAATCTAACCGGTTCGTGACTGTCTGGATTCATAAACACAACAGGTTTTATCAGTCTGTTAGTTGTACGTGTCTCAGTAGTTCGTGAACCATTCTGCGTTTCCATATTGCCCTCAAATAACTTATCCCATTTACGCATATCAATATATCCTCCTGTATGTACGCTTATCTTTGGTTACATGAACATAATAGCATCCCCTTATCATCAATTCATTCGTACACAATTTGTATATATTTTTTTTACACGGTTGACACATCCTCTTACATGCCGTCAATAAGCTGCTCTCTTTATTTTGCTCCATAAAAAAAGAGTCTGTACATCGTACAAACTCCTTTTTATGGAAGAATAATGATTCCATCATCTTGACC
>OODT01001143.1_pt1 | contig 16289 bp, 20 predicted proteins | sample 1671841 | NCBI WGS metagenome assembly OODT01 (sample SAMN06348198, study PRJEB24527) | human gut metagenome | biome: human gut; feature: ankylosing spondylitis patient; material: feces | host: Homo sapiens | place: China | collected 2015-10 | reverse complement strand
ACTCTGGAAGGGGAGTAGGAACGACCTATCAGACCCGATTGGAACGATTATGGAGAACAGAGGGGTTGAGGATTATAAGACCTACATGAACCTAGATGATTCTTGTCTGAATTCTCCGTGGGAACTGGACAACATGGAAGATGCTGTCCGGCTGTTGAACAAACATATCTGGAATAAGTCTATTATCTCTATCCTTGTAGACTGTGATGTGGATGGATTCACAAGTGCTTCAATGATGTTTCAGTATTTGAAGACGATTGGTTATTTTGGAAAAATCAATGTTCTGCATCATAGTGGCAAGGAGCATGGACTCTCTAAAGAAATTGAGGTTCCACCTGAAACTACCTTGCTGATTATTCCTGACGCTGGTAGTAACGATGTTGAGCAGTGTAAGGAACTCCGCGAAAAGGGCATCGATATTTTGATTCTTGACCATCATATCTGTGACAGAGAAAATCCTTACGCAGTGATCGTCAACAACCAGAATGGTACATATTCTAACAAGGAATTGTCTGGCGCTGGCGTAGTGTACAAGTTCCTTCAGGCTGTTGATGAATATAATTGGACTGATGTTGCAGACCGATATCTTGATCTGGTGGCTGTCGGAAATATCGGTGATGTCATGGATATGCACTCGCATGAGACGAAACGTCTTTGCACGAAAGGTTTGGCACGAATTGTAAATCCGATGATTTGTGCTTTGATTGAGGCAAACAGTTTCAATATCAAGGGTGATCCGACCATCAATGATGTTCAATTCTACATTGTTCCCATGATGAACGCACTGATTCGCGTTGGCTCATCCGAGCAAAAGAAACGGATGTTCCGTGCGATGGTAGGTGAGGAACAGACTTTCCAGTATACTCCAACTCGTGGCAAGAATGCCGGTATCACAATTGATGAGACTCTGGCGCAGCATGTAGCTCGTGAGTGTTCCTCTTGTAAGTATCAGCAAAATAAAATCAAGGACAAGGCCGTCACAGAGCTTCAGGAACTGATTGAGAAGCACAGTGCAGACCAGGACAAGATTCTCTTCTGCAACTCCACTGGCATTCTTGATAATACTCTGACTGGTGTTGTGGCAATCAAGCTGGCTGAAATGTATGCAAAACCGTGCGTACTACTTCGTACTTTCGCTGATGAACCGGACTATTACGGTGGTTCAATGAGAAATCCTGATGGTTCTCCGATTGAAAGCTTAAAGGAATTTTTGATGAGCACCGGAGATTTTGAGTCGGTTCTTGGTCATGATAATGCAGCTGGTGTGAAAATCAAGAAAGAAAATGTGCCAAAGGCGATTGCGGATTGCAATGAACTGCTTAAAGATGTCACTATGAGCAAAGCAATCGTGGTTGATTTTGATTTTGACTATAGTAGGCTGACCGTTGCATTGCCGAAGACCATGTGCGAGATGCATAAATTCTGGGCACAGGGAATCTCTGAGCCGTATTTCTACATTAAAAACATTCCGCTGATTCATAGTGGATGTGCTTCAATGGGCAAGAACGGCAATATGTGGAAGTATTCTGATGAAGAAAAAGGTATTGATTTTGTGTGCTTTGCGGATAATGGCCGAATGATTGGCTGGATTAACAATGACTTCTATGGTGATCAGGAAGAAAAGTATATCAATGCCGTGTGCCGGTTGTCTTTGAATCAGTATGGAAACAAAGTGATTCCGCAGGCACAGATTGTTGATTTTGAGGTGATTTGATATGGGAAATTGGAAACGTGCTATCGCCATCGATTTTGATGGCACTCTCTGTGAGAATAATTATCCTGATATCGGTGAGCCAAACTGGAATATCATTTATCAAGCAATCCAGGAACAGAAGCACGGTGCTGGGTTGATTCTCTGGACTTGCCGGGAGGGAAAGCTTCTGTATGATGCGATGGAAGCTTGTTTTGATTGGGGAATCCAGTTTGATGCCATCAATGAAAGTCTTCCTGAGTGGAAAGAGCATTTTGGTACTGCACCTAGAAAGGTCGGTGCTGATGAATATTGGGATGATAAGGCCAGAACTGTAAAGAATGGAGAGTTGGTTGACAATGACTACTGTTGGACAACTTGAAACAGCGATCCGTGATTTTATTGAAGAATGCAAAAAACAAAGTGATTCTGAGTGGCCGTGTTTACAGTGTCCCTATGAACATTTTTGCGACAGATTGAGGTTCCCGTTTGATATTCTTCCAAGCGAATGGGTGATTGACGATGCTAACTCCTGAACAGTTTGAGGCAGACATTAAAGAATTTATCGCAGAATGCCAAGGCCATCCAGTGATAGATTTGTCAAAAGATGATCCGTGCGAAGGGTGTCGCTTTGAGGATTTTTGCGATAGATTCTATACGGGTGATGGTAACACATGGCATTGGCGAGTTTATGAGAGTGGTGAATGAATGGTTTACATTACAGGCGATATTCATGGCGACTTTAATCGTCTCTTAAAGATAAATAAATTTTGCATTAAACATAGGCTTGGAAAGAACAACTGGATCATCTGTCTTGGTGATGTTGGTCTAAACTACTATGGAGAGAAATCCAAAAAGGAAATCGCAATCAAGAATGAAGTGGCCAAACTTCCGATCAAGATGTTTTGTATCCACGGAAACCACGAACGTCGGCCGAGAGAAACAGCTGGATACCAGCAGATTGAAATTATAGAAGGAGCGATTCAGGGGCCGATGTTATGGGATTCACGGTATCCAAATCAGTATTTTGCAATTGATGGCGCGGTTTATAAGATTCAGACACCGGAGCGTAAGCTGAATGCTTTGGTTTGTGGTGGTGCCTATTCTGTTGATAAATATTATCGTCTGCAGTGTGGTGAGAACTGGTGGCCAGATGAGCAACCAAGTAGAGTTGTAAAGGGCATCGTTCGTCTTATGGCAAGTCAAAATCAAATCGATATCATGTTGACTCACACTTGCCCACTGCGTTTTGAACCGACCGAGTTGTTTATTGACGGCATTGATCAGAGTACGGTAGACACATCTACAGAAGAGTTTTTCGATGACCTTTACGAGCAATTTCCGGCGGATCACAAGCCAATGTGGTACTTTGGTCACTTTCATGGAAATAAATACACGGATGATTATGTGATGCTCTTCGATGACGTTATTAAATTTGGAGATAAGGTGAAGAGTGATGAGTGAATATCATGTGAGCTGTGGTATGTTTGGTATTTACGCAGGAACCATTAAAAAGAATGGAACCGAGTGGAAAGATAAAACTCGTGTCACAGATGAGGCTATCGAGGCAGTTCGTGATTGGCTTCTTTCTGAAGCTCAGTTCTACAATAAAACTTCTAGTGGGTACTCATGGACAACAAAGGACGGTAAGACTGTAACTTTGAGAATGACTATCGAAGATAAGGAACAGACAGAATGATTAAAGATAAAAATTTACGAGTGCTTGATTATATTGATGGCAAAGAAATCCTCATTCAGATGGGTGAGGAAGGTTCTGAACTGTCAAAAGCTGCGATAAAGTTTTATCGTGCAATTGACATGAAGAACCCGACACCTGTAAGTATCAATGAAGCTTACGAAAATCTCGTAGAAGAATTCGGTGATGTGCTGAATTGTATCTACGCATACTATGATGATGACGAGGATTGCATCTTGGCGTTTACATCGAAAGCGAATGAGATTGCTAACGAGAAGCGCAAGCGCTGGATTAAGCGTCTGAAGGAACGCAATCAGTTTTAATGGTGAAAGGAGAATAGATGTCAGATAATTTTGTAAATCTTCATGTACATACAGCGCAGGGTTCGTTACTTGACTCTATTCTTACCGTCAAGGAACTTGTAGACTTTGCCAAAGAGAATGGTCAGAAGGCTATTGCTGTTACGGATCATGGCAAGATGCACTCTTTCGTTGACCAAGTTAAGGCTTGCAAAGCAGAAGGTATTAAGCCTATCATCGGCTGTGAAGTCTATGAAGTAGATAATCAGGCAGAGAAAGCCGATACAAAAGACTATAAACAACCTCGTTACCATCTTGTTTTACTAGCAAAGAACGAGACCGGTTTAAAAAATCTATTTAAGATCGTTTCAAATGCTTGCGTTGATGGTATGTATAAAAAGCCTCGAACTTCTTTGAATATTATTGAACAGAATGAGTGGGGTAAAGGTATCATCTGTCTTACAGCCTGTCAAGTTGGTCGAATGAGTAGATTACTTGTTGATGGCAACGAGACTGAAGCATGGCAGTTATGGAACAAACTGAAATGGATCTTTGATGACGTGTTTATGGAAGTTCAGTCTCATGATACGCCAGATCAGGCTGAAGCTAATGCAAAAATTGCAGCTTTTATCAAAAAGTACAATCTTCCGTATACCATTACAACAGATGCTCATATGCTTTCCAAGGAAGATGTTGATGCACATTCAGTTTTTGTAGAAATTGGAGAAGGACGAGAAGTTGGAGAAAGTTATGTTGACTGTTATCTTCAGACCGAAGACGATGTGCTGAGAACACTTTCAAAGCAGTTTGATGAAGACTTCATCCGAGAAGGATGCTCAATGTCTGTGAAAATTGCAGATATGGTTGACGATATTGATATTGGTCTTGGCCAGCCAAACCAGATGCCAGAAGTGAAAATTGAAGGTAAATTTGATTCGCATCTGGATTATCTGCGTTACCTCGTTTATTCTACTTTTGATGAAAAATTCGGATGGATGAGTAAAGAAGAACAGCAAACCCGGCGGGACAGAATTGAGATGGAGCTTGACGTTTTGGAATATGTTGACTACATCGACTATTTCATCATGCTGTATATGCTTTGTAAGGTGGCCGATGAACGAGGTATCCCTCGTGGCTATTCTCGTGGTTCTGGTGCAAACTGTCTATGTCTATTTATGCTAAACGTTACGCAGATTGATTCTGTTCGTTGGGATCTTGACTTCTCTCGTTTTGCAAATAAAGGTCGTAAGAGTCTCGCAGACTTCGACTTTGATATTAGCCGTCGTCGTCGCAAAGAACTTGTTTCTATTGCAGAAGAGCTTTTTGGGAAAGAGAGTGTAGCACCAATCGCAACTTTTAATTCTCTGTCTACCAAGGTTGCCATTAAGGATATTGGCAAGGTACTGAACGAAGATCCAGAAAGCCCATATTATATGCAGATTCCGTATGAATTGCGAAATGAAGTTGCTAAGTTGATTCCGACCGTGAAAACATTGGATGATCTCGGAGAAGAAGTTGAGAAGGAAGTTCTATTGAAGGACATTCTTGGAAAGAGCGAGCAGCTTTCTAATGTGTATGATAAGTTCCCTCTGTGGTTTAAGTACGTTATGCGGCTTGAAGGCTTACCGAAGAGTATGGGTCGTCATGCTGCAGGAACTTTGATTACACCTAAGCCTGTTATTGAATATTGTCCTCTCTGTATGGATAGAGAAGGTAATCAGATGTGTCAGCTTGAAATGCACAATGCTATGGATGACTTGTCTCTAGTTAAGATGGATTTTCTTGGTCTTGAAAATTTGGACACGATTGATGACACATTAAAGATGGCTCATCTTACTTGGAAAGATGTCGATATCAACCATCTTGATTTGAATGACAAGGCAGTCTATGACGCTGTTTATAAATCTGGACACACAATTGGTATTTTTCAGATGGAGTCTGCTGAGGCTCGAAAGATGTGTGTTGAAGCAAAATGTGACAACGCTGAGGATATCATTGTTGTGAATGCAGCAAACCGCCCTGGTACTAAGGACAGTTTCCCGACGTATTGCTCCAATAAGCTTCATCCAGAGACTATCAAACTACTTCATCCTGACATCAAACAGCTTTTTGCTAAGACTCAGTATATTCTTCTCTATCAGGAACAGGCTCTGGCAGTATTTCGTTATGCAGGATTCCCTGAAACTGAAGTTGACAATGCTCGTCGTGCCATTGGTAAGAAAAAGAAAGATGTTATGGCATCCTTGGAGGTTCAGTTTAGAGATGGTCTTCACAAGAAAGGATGGAACGATTATCAGATTTCTGAAATGTGGGCATTGATCTTGAAACAAGCTTCTTATTCCTTCAACCGGGGCCACGCAGTTGCTTATGGGCTCCTTTCTTATCTGACAGCATACCTGAAGACTCATTATACTGAGTATTTCATGGCTGCGTGTATGATTACTAAAGAAGATGATTCTGGCAAAATGGGTGTGTTTATCAATGAATGTGATCGTTTACATATTCGGGTCCTTCCTCCAAGTGTTAACAAGTCTGATATGGAATTTAAGGCCGATGCGGAAAAGCACACAATTCTGTTTGGTTTGAAAGCCATTAAGGGAATGGGTGAGAGTGTCGCATCAGGGGTGATTGCAGACCGTCCATATTCTGGATTGGCAGACTTTATTCAGAGAGCAAACGGTGGCAAGATTGGAACTTCAAACGTTGTCAAGTTGATTAAGGCGGGAGCTATCCCGACAAAAGACAAGAGAAAAATCTTAATCACTTTTGCAAATATGGTTTTTGAGAACGAGTATAAAGAGAAGGGTTTTCATGAGATGGCATCTCTCCCCAAGATCTCTATTCTCAAAGACGAATACGGAATTGACACAGATTCTATTAAAGACAAACCTACCAGACTCGCCTTATATAATAAGGTAAGAAGGGAGCGCTGGGAAGCGGACACATGGAATCGAAAAAAAGAAAAAGAAAAAAAGCGGAATGCCTTTATGCAGGCGTTTGCTGAAAAGTATATGCAAGACGAGCACATGTGGGAATTTGAAACTCTTTCAATGTTCTTGACTAGCAATCCCATTAAGGATGCTTGCACCTATATTGATGCTGGTCTTGATACTGTAGAGGATGGCGGTAAGGCAACTGCTATTTGTGTCATCGTAGATATCCAAAAAAAGAAGGATAAACGTGGCAACCAGTTTGCGTACTTACATGTTTACACGACAGGTGGTATTGTCGAAATGATTTGTTGGGCATCTCAGTATGCACGATATTCAAGTCTGATTTCAAAGGGTAGCGATCTTGCAATCCTTTGCAAGAGAAAAGAAAATTCGTACATTGTTGAGAAGATGAAGCCTTATAAGCAGTGGCTGCAAGATAGAGAGATAGCGTAAGAGGGTTATAAAGTGGCAGATAAGAAATTTAATGAAAATATGATTCGTTGCTACATCAGGATAAAACGAGTCTTTTATCCGAAAGATGGGAAGGGGGTGGAGCCCGGCGGCTTCGCCACCTTCTCTGCCGAGGTGGTAAAAGTCAAGCAGGGAAATCCTATCATGAGCCGATACAGCGACCTCCGACTGAAAGGCAACGTCCCTAGTCTTGATATGGATAAAACTTATTCATTCTGTGGTGAGTATGTTCATCATGAAAAGTTTGGTGACCAGTATAAAATCGTCTACATGAACGAGTTCCAAGAGATTACCGACCCAGAAGAACAGAAAAGCTTTCTCCGTTTTATCTTGACAGAACATCAGTTTGAGATGCTTTATGAAGCATTTGATAATCCGTATGAGATCATCAAGAACGGTGATATCAAGTCTCTTTGCACTGTTAGTGGCATCACAGAAGGTCGAGCACAGAAAATTATCGATGCCTTTGAAAATAACATTGATAACAGCGAAGCATACACGAAGCTGATTGAGTATGGCTTGACTCCCAGTGCTATCGGAAAACTTGTTCATCAATATCACGGTGCAGACACTCTTGTAAGAAAGATTGAAGAGAACCCTTATGTTTTGATTGACGATGTATATGGTATTGGTTGGAAGAAAGCTGACGCTCTTGCATTGAATATGGGATTAAAGCCAAACTCTCAATTCCGAATTGAAGCTTACGTTATGCATTTTCTTGCCGACCGTGCCGAAGAAGGCAATTCTATCATCCCGGCAAACCAGACAATCAATAGTTGCATTAAGGAACTTGGTTTGGATGAGGGTGACCAAGAGATTATCAAGAGAGCACTTTTCCATCTGCACGATGTCCGCGAAACGCTTTGGTGGAGTGATGATCGTCAGAAATTTGCTTTAACAAGAGTGTGGAATCTGGAAAATAAGATTGAAAAGGAAATTAAGCGTCGGGCGGATGCACCTGTCGAGCCGATTGGTCGAAACACGGATGCTGCAATCGATGAGGCAGAACGTGCTCTTGGCATCGAGTACACCGAGGAGCAAAGAGATGCTATTAAAAAGGTATGCTCTAGTAATGTCTGTATCTTGACGGGCTACGGAGGAACCGGTAAAAGTACCGTTGTCGCTGGTGTCCTAAAGGTTCTTCGTGGTAAGTCGTTTGCCCAGACTGCACTCTCTGGTCGTGCTGCTGCTCGTATGCAGGAGATTACTGGTCAGGACGGCAAGACAATTCACCGCCTCCTTGGTTACGACATTGAAAATGGTGGCTTTATTCATAATAAGAACAATCCTTTAGAGGAGGATATCATCATTCTGGACGAGACCTCTATGGTTGGCGCTCAACTGTTTTACGATTTAATTCAGGCAATCGAAACTGGTAAACGATTTATCATGATTGGTGATGACGGCCAGCTTGAGAGTATTGGTATGTGCAACATCTTCAAGGATATGCTTGCCTCCAAGGTTGTTCCGGTTGCTCGCTTGACTAAGATTCACCGTCAGGCTGCTAAGTCAGCGATTATCACTGAGAGTATCAAGGTTCGTAATGCCACGCAGTTGGTTCCTTACGGTTGGGCTGGTAATGAGATTCGTGGCGAGCTGCGTGATTTGGAGCTTGATATCTATAAGGATGCAGGCGAGTCATTTAGCCACATCATCAATCAGTATCGTACCTTATATAATAAGATAGGGAACGATAGTGCAAAGATTCAGATTGTACTTCCGCAGAAGCTCCGTGGCAGCATCTGCACCTACGAGGTAAATAATGCTATTCAGGAAATTGTGAATCCGAGTCGTGGTCAAGCAGAAGCGAAGATCTCCATCTATGGTGATGGGAAGGACAGAGTGTACACTCTGCGCGAGGGAGATCAGGTCATTATCAACAAGAATAACTATGAACTTCATACATACAATCTCAAGACAAAGAAAAAAGAAGAGAAGTGTCCGGTGTTTAACGGCAACCGTGGCATCATTCGAAAGATTGAAGGCAGTTTTATTCTGGTTGATTTTGACCAGTGGGGCACGATCTTTATTCCTCATTATTTTGGTGGGAATAACATCTGGGCAACACTTGAACTCGCTTATGCTTTGAGTTGTCATAAACTGCAAGGTAGCGAAGCTCCGTATGTGATTGTCGGCATGGATAACTCTGCATATTTGATGTTGACGAGAGAATGGCTTTACACGGCCATCACTCGTGCTAAGAAGTATTGTGTGATTTGCGCTGAAACCCATGCTCTTGATCGGGCGGTAAAGACTTCGAGAGTTCCATACAAGCGGACGTTCCTGAAGGAATTTTTACGGAAAGAATTTTCAGAAAAGCGTTGACAATTACGCGCGTATCCTGTATAATATAGCCATGAAAAGTCTCCATCCCGGAGGCTTAAAATTCTCTCTTTAGCTATATAATACAGGACACGGGAAAGGAATGGCTTGCTCGTAATGGCAAGCCTTTCTTTATTCATTATAACTATATAACACAGGATACGCAAGGAGGCTTTATGACAGATAAAGAACTCATAGGTAAGCTCGACGCGATGGTAAAGGCATTGCAGAGCACGAAGAAAAAGACGGACAAGACCAGAATTTTGCTGGATGCACGAAAGGATTTTGGAGATGAAGCTGATGAGTTAATGGCATTCTTTCGATTCCTGCTTGACCCGGCAATTGTTACTGGCCTGTCTAATGCAAAGATCAATAAGAAGGTAACCGCAAGGCCGGATTTCGATGTTCAGTATCTCAGCTGCGGATACCTTTATATTATGGGTGCTAGTCACAATACAGGCTCTGATACATCCATCGCAACAATCCAGAATTATTTACATAAAAATCCTGAATACGAAGAGTTTCTGAAACGACTGTTCACTAAGAACCTGCCGATCGGAGTCGAGGCAGCTACCATCAATAAGGTGTACGGCGAAGAGATTGTTCCTGTATGGGAAGTTCAGCAGGGATATCCGATTGATAAGGTTAAGCTGAAGCGGAATGAAATGATTTTTGTATCGCGCAAATTAAATGGAGTGCGCGGCACCTTTATCAATGGTCAGCTCATTTCCAGACAGGCGCAAAAGTTTACTGGACTTGACCACATTATCAACGATATTAAAAATACTGGCTATTTTGGTTATGTATTTGATGGAGAGTTAATTCGTAAGAATGTCGATGGTCTGTCAGATAACAAAAATTTCGTTGTTGGGACAGGCATTATTAACAGCGATTCTACAGATAAGAGCTGCATCAAGTTCGTAATTTTCGATATGGTTCTACAGAGACAGTTTGAAAATGACGAGTGTGTTGAACGGTATTCAGTTCGTAAACAGCGGCTTCTTGAGCTGAAAGAGAAAATCAAGCAGCACAATCTTCAAAACATTGAAGTTGTCGAGATGGTCTACGAAGGAACCGACCATTCACAGATTGCTAAATGGCTTGATTATGCTGTTGCAAATGACTGGGAAGGACTTGTCTGTAACAGAGATGTCCCTTACCGCCGGGCACGACATAATGGATGCCTGAAAATAAAACGTTTTTATACCGTTGACCTGCGAATCATCGCGATTGAGGAAGGTCAGAACCGTCTGGCTGGTACGATGGGTGCTCTGGTCGTTGACTACAATGGTAACGAGCTTCGTGTTGGTTCCGGTTTTGATGATACTACGAGAGCTCCCGTTTGGGCGAATCCGGGTGACTATATCGGAAAAATCGTAGAAGTAAAATACAAGGAAAAGTCGTGCGACAAGAAAACTGGTGCTGAATCCCTGCAGTTCCCGACATTTGTGAGATTCCGAAATGACAAAAATGAGGTGTCTTATGGCTGATGTTAGGTTGATTGACGCAAATGCTTTGCTTGACAAAAATAATTGGACAATCAAGCAATACAGTGAAGAAGAAGCCAATGCTTGGAGAGACGGCATTGCCCTTATGAAGAAGAACATTGAAAACGCTCCAACCATCGACCCGAAAACGCTGCGGCCGGTGGCACACTGGGAAGAGAGCGTTTGCTTCGACGATGCCTTTTGGGTGTGCTCGAACTGCAAGTTTCCTAGTGAAGCGATAGCTGCACCCCGTCTTTATCACTATTGCCCGGTGTGCGGGTCGAAGATGGAGTGAATCATGGCTAAAAATAAGTTAAAAGATTCCTTTTATTGGATGGACGGGAATGATAAGAATGAAGTAAGTTTCGGCTAAGGAGAAGATTATGAAAACTTATTATGCAGTAACTGAAGGCGAATACTCAGACTATCGAATTATTACCATCACTGAAAACAAAGAAAAAGCGGAAAGAATCGCTGCGGCATACGACGGTGATGTCGAAGAGTATGAGGATTGTATCATAAATCCGATTGGCGTTTGGAATGTTTATTACTACGAAAAAATAAAAAACTGGTTCGTAATCCATTCCAATAGAGATGTTGAAGATATTAAAGACAAAGAGTGGAAACCTGATTATTTTGATTCAGCTCCTTATGATAAGGGGATGGTGTGGACTATTTATGTAACCGCTGAGAATAGAGAGCTTGCTCAAAAGATTGCTTATGATAAGTATGCTCAGTGGAAAGCCGAACGGGAGGGGCTGGTATGAATCTTTCCAAGAAGTCCATTAAACACATTCTTCGGATTCTGGATAACAAATGTGTTGAGAATCCATCCAAAACCACAACAATTAGCTTCGGCGGCAATCGAATTCCAACTCGTGAATTCACGCCTAAGAATAAAGAAGCGTATGGATGGTGGACTATTGTTTACGTTCCATCCGAAGGTTACTTTTGGGGAATCAAAAATGAAATGCCTGAGGAGTTTGGGATGGATTTGGATAGTCCAGATATCGATTCTCCTGCACAGCTTGCCGATTTGTGAGGTGTAAAATGCTACTTTTAACGCAAAACAAAGAAATCGTAAATCTTGACCGTATAGCCATCATTGATACTGCAAGCCTTAATATTTACGCAAGACAGGGAAATGGTGAGCGCGGAATCATTCTTGGAGGATACGATTCCGAAGAAAGGTGTAAGAGTGTTATTTGCGATATTTTTTATTGCTATAAGTTGAATGCACTTGCTTATATTATGCCAAATAACTAAAATGAATGATTTCAAAAAACTAGCTATCCCAAAGAAAGAACGACTTGAAGTTCAACTTACGGATGGCACAGAAGAACACAATATACTGTACATAATTACATCTCTAGCCACTATTAAAGGTGCTGAGATTTTTAAAAATTTTCGTTTGTATTCTGTAGGCTCCGCCGGGGAGCTCAACTTATTAGAGAAGCGAGACGGCGATCCCTACTTTGATAAGCTGAAAGGAACAGAATATGAGTAATTCGATGAATCGAGAAGACTGGCGCAGAGAGCAGCGTAAGGCACGAATCCTTGCCCGGCGAATCAAAAAGGCCGGTGGTCCCGACTTTCTGGCTGGGATGCCAGTTGAAGAGTGGGAACCCAAGATTGGTGATGAGGTCACTATTAAGGTAAAGAGGATTCAGGGTAAGAAGGATTTCTTCAAGATGAGTCCGCAGTATCAGGACTTTATCAATAGCCTTGAAGACGGAAAGCCTTACAAGATTACCAGTACCGGTATGAAGGGTCAGGTCTACGGCATTGATGCACATCCTTATTTTCAGATTTGGAAGGGTGATATGGAACCCTACAAGGAGTCCTAATGAGGATGTACTTCAGGACGGATTATAAAGAGTGGGGCCCGGCAGAAGCCACTTTGCAGAAAGGACGCTGGTATAAGGTTCTTTGTGATGCTGGCGACTTCTACATAATTGACAACAGACCAGAAAGTAACAAGTGCGGCCTGCGACTAGGAGAAATATCGTTTGTTGATAAAGAAAATCTCGAAGATGACGTCTATGTCGTGACCGGAAAGAGTGAAGAATTTGAGGAAGGAGGTGGGGCGATATGATTGGTATTGACCATCGTGAGCAGGGTCGTAAGGAACGAGCCCTTGCAGAGTATTATAGAACCTTAGCTCGATATCCTGTCGAGTGTGGAGAGCCGATTACATATCAGTTATCGGAAGAGCAGCTTAAACAGGTTCTCTGTGGAGAGGTTACCGTGGATGAGTTGATTGAAAGAGGTGAGGTAAATGAAAGACAGGATTAAGATGTGGATTGCTTTCATTAAGATTTTTAAGGATTATCTTATTGCAGTCGGAATCATGATTGTGTTGTGGTTGCTGTCTTACCTTATTAAATATGGAATTTCAGTATCCAGTTTACCGGATTGGTTTAAGTTTGCACTTCTAAAGTAATGGAGGATTAAATGGTAACCGATATTCTTAATAGAGAGATTCATATTGGCGATATGGTGCTTAGAGCTAGAACTCGAAAAGGTCGAGGAGTCCTTTGGAGTATTCATAAAGTTGTCGCCATTATGAACGTAATGATTAAAGTTCAAGACGGAAAGTACACAACGAATGTTGCACCAAGGAATTGTATCGTAATTGACGAGAGTGACATTCCTGAAAACTGGCAGGACGAATATTAAGGAGAGTTGAATGATTGTTGATTTGATCGCGTACACACAGCGAGTGGTTCCTACAAGTGATAAGAATCCTTTAGATATTGTGGAGGAAGCTGCGAGTATTTGTTACGATTCTTCAATGACTGACGATTATAAGATTGCCAAGGGATGTAAGGCAAGCGGTCACTATTCTGTGCTTGAACACATCAGCTTTACGTTTCATGTCACCGGTGTCAGTCGAGCGCTGTTGGCACAGTTAAGTCGTCATCGTCACATCAGCTTGAGCGTGCAGTCGCAAAGATATGTAGCGATGGACAACTTTGATTATGTAAATCCGTTCAGCGGTGAAGACGCAGATGTTTTTAAAGATATGATGGGAAGTATCGCAGCTGATTATTATATCTTAAAAAAATATCATAATGCCGCTAATGAAGACGCTCGTGCTGTTCTGCCGAATGCCTGCTGCACTGAACTTTATGTCACCATCAACGCACGGTCACTGATTGAAATGAGCCACCTGCGGCTCTGTACTCGTGCCCAGCGTGAGATCCGGGGACTGTTTATGGCAATCAAATTCCAGGTTGCTCAGGTTTGCCCTGAACTCGCCGCTTGGATGGTTCCGTCCTGTGAAGCGAATCCTAAGTATCCGTTCTGTCCTGAGGGGAGCCGCAGCTGTGGCCGCCACCCGAAGCTGGCAGATGTTTATAAGCCTATTGAAAAAAACAAGGAGGTTATTGATGCAAACACTTGACGAAATTAAGAAGAACGTCGAGCACCCGTCTTATTACGGCGGTGCAGACAATCCCTATGAGGCTATCAAAGTGCTGCGAGAGTGGCAACTGGACAAGGATGCTTATCTTTAGAATGTTGGTAAATATTTGAGCCGGGCAGGACACAAAGATGGCAATTCTCAACTTCAAGATTTGACGAAGGCACGTTGGTATTTGGACTATAAAATCCGGCTTTTAGAGGAACAGCAGAAGATTGTTGAAAGCGTCGTAGATACGCTCAAGAAGGTTCCTAGCGAAGTAACTGACAACCTAACTACAATGCCGGATTACATTCCTCGTCATGCAAAGCCTGATTATACGGATGACTTGGTTTTCCGTCCAGAGATTCATGCTCCAAACATTGAGACTGCCGTGGTTCCTGATTGTGCCGATGAAGTCAAATTCTAAGAGGTTTACATATATGAGATACAATTGGGAAGAACCATTTGCGGTATTCGCCCTGTTTGTTACAGTATTGATTTTTGGCTTTGCCAAATTTGTTTTAAGATAATCAAGGAGAAAAATACATGAATATGATGTTTATTGCAATTCCTGTCGTTGTTGTCCTTCTGGTCGCCTTTGCATTTACTTGCTACAAGAAGGCTCCTCCTACTCAGGCAATTGTCGTAACAGGTTTTGGACTGTCTAAGCCGAAAGTTATCTGTGGTCGTGGCGTGTTCGTCCTTCCGGTTATTCAGCGAGCTGACCGTCTGAATATGCGACTGCTCAAGATTGATGTCAAGACTCCTGAAACCGGTGTCAAGACTAAAGAGGGTGTTTCTCTGTGGCTGGACTCTGTTGTTACTGTTCAGGTTTACTCTGAAAACTCTACTGTAACTGATGATGAGATTAAGAGCGCCGGTTGCGAGGATGCAAAGACTTACATTAGTGCTCGTCAGCAGGCTGCTATTTCCAACTTCCTGGGCATGAGTGAAGATGGAATCAACGAGAAGATCAACGATGTCCTTCAGGGCAATCTGCGAGAGATTGTCTCTGAGATGACTGTCAACGATATCCTGACTAATCGTAAACAGATGGCAATTTCCGTTGTTGAGAATGCTCGTCCTGATCTGGCAAAGATGGGTCTGGAAGTTGTTACTTTCAATGTTCAGGATATCAAGGATGCTATTGACGCACAGGGTCATAACCATGGTGTCATTGAAGCAATTGGTGTCCAGCAGGAGGAACTGGTGAAGAAACAGGCTGAGATTGCTAAGGCAGAAGCCGCTCGTGATATTGCTCGCGCAAAGGCTGACACGGCTCGTGAAGCAAACGAGAAGGAAATTGAGTCCAAGACTGCTATTGCCCAGCGCAACAATGAGTATCTGCTGGCTCAGGCCGCTCTAAAGACTAAGGCCGATAGAGCAAATGCTGATGCTGAGGCGGCTGGTCAGATTCAGATGAATCTCCGTGATAAGGAAATCAAGGAAGCTGAAGCCGATGCAGCTATTGCACAGCAGAAAAAGATGGTTGAACTGGCCGCTAAAGAAGCAGAAGTTCGCCAGCAGAAGCTGGATGCGGAAGTTCGTAAGCAGGCAGACGCTGACCTGTATAAGCGTCAGAAGGAAGCTGAAGCAAAGAAGTACGAAGCAGAGCGTTCTGCAGAATCCGCAAAGTTCGCTAAGGAACAGGAGGCAGAAGGTATCCGTATGGTTGGTATGGCGGAAGCTGAGGCCATCAAGCAGAAGGGTCTTGCTGAAGCAGAAGCTATGCTGAAGAAGGCTGAAGCTTACAAGCAGTACAATGGTGCGGCTATGGGCGAAATGATCATTAAGATTCTTCCTAGCATTGCATCTGAGGTTGCAAAGCCGCTGGCGTCCATTGACAAGGTTTCCATCATTGGCAGTAACGCAAATGGTGTTTCTGAGATTTCCGGCAATGTCCCAGCAGTCATGGCTCAGACTTTTGAGGCCGTTCGTGAAGCAACTGGCATTGATATGAAGGAAATTGTCCGTGCCAACAGTTA
>OODT01001138.1_pt1 | contig 16562 bp, 10 predicted proteins | sample 1671841 | NCBI WGS metagenome assembly OODT01 (sample SAMN06348198, study PRJEB24527) | human gut metagenome | biome: human gut; feature: ankylosing spondylitis patient; material: feces | host: Homo sapiens | place: China | collected 2015-10 | reverse complement strand
TCGCGCCACTGGGGGGCCTCTCTGGAGTAGTCGTGCATGGCGGGGTCGTACACCAGCAGCTTTTTCTGCCGCTCCCGGCGGGGGTCCGGCATGGGAATGGCGGAAAGCAGGCTGCGGGTATAGGGGTGGATGGCGTGGACCGTCAACTCTTCAGCTTCGGCCAGCTCCACGATGCGGCCCTTGTGGATGACGGCGATGCGGTCGGAGATGTAGCGCATCACGGAAAGATCGTGGGCGATGAACAGGTAGGTGATGCCGCGTTCCTTCTGCAGGCGGCGCAGCAGGTTCAGCACCTGTGCACGGATGGACATATCCAGTGCGCTGATGGGCTCATCGGCAACGATGAACTCCGGCTCCACGATCAGGGCCCGGGCAATGCCGATGCGCTGGCGCTGTCCGCCGGAAAATTCGTGCGGGAAGCGGGAGGCAAATTCCGGCAGCAGACCCACGTCCAGCAGAGCCTGACGCACCTTCTCCTCTTGCTGGGCGGTGGAAAGATCAGGCCGGACGTTCTGCAGGCCCTCGCCCACGATATAGCTCACTTTGGCGCGCTCGTTCAGCGAGGACTGCGGGTCCTGAAAGATCATCTGGATCTCTTTGATGATCTGCCTGTCCAGCTGGCGGGAAATTCTGCCGTTGATCTTCTGACCCTTATAGAGGATCTCGCCGCCGGAGGTGGGCAGGATGCGCAGGATGGCGCGGCCAATGGTAGTTTTGCCGCTGCCGCTTTCGCCTACAAGGCCGAAGGTCTCGCCCTTATAAATTTTAAAGTTGGCATCCTGCACAGCTTCATATGCTTTTTTGCCGGAGCCGTAGGTTACGTTCAGGTGGTTCACTTCCACAAGAACTTCGCGTTCATTTTCCATCTTACAGCCCCTCCTCTCGCAGCATTTTTACCGCAGCAGGCGGCTCGATCTTGGGTGCCCGGGGGTCCAGCAGCCATGTCTTGGCCTTGTGGGTGGGGGATACGGTAAAGTAAGGCGGGCGCTTGACAAAATCGATCTTGAGCGCCTGCGGGTTGCGGGGGGCAAAAGCATCACCGCGAATTTCCGCAAACAGGTTTGGCGGTGTGCCCACGATGTTGAACAGGTCCTCGCCCTTCACGCCCATCTGCGGCATACTGGAAAGCAGCGCCCATGTGTAGGGGTGGCGGGGATCGTAATAAATTTCGTCAGCAGTGCCGATCTCCACAATGTCGCCTGCGTACATCACAGCCACGCGGTCTGCAATGTTTGCCACAACGCCCAGATCGTGGGTGATCATGACGATGGTCAGATCGTACTTGAACCGCATTTCCTTCAAAAGCTGCAAAATCTGGGCTTGAATGGTCACGTCCAGTGCGGTGGTAGGCTCGTCGCAGATCAGGATCTTGGGGCTGCAGGCCACTGCAATGGCAATGACCACACGCTGGCGCATGCCGCCGGAGAACTCGTGCGGGTACTGCTTAAAGCGCTTTTCCGGGTCAGAGATGCCCACATCCCGCAGGTATTCCAGCGTTTTTTCCTTGGCGGCAGCACCCTTTAAGCCCTGATGCAGGGCAACGGCTTCCATGATCTGTGCCCCGATGGTCTTCAGCGGGTTCAGACTGGTCATGGGGTCCTGCATGACCATGGCGATCTCTCGGCCGCGTACCCGCAGCCAGTCCTTTTCGGTTCTGAGGTCAGAAAGGCGCAGCGGCTTGCCGTCCGCCATGCCGTAGTAATCAATGGTGCCGCTGGTAATGGAGCCGTTGGCATCCAGAAGGCCCATGAAGCTCTTGGTGAACACGCTCTTGCCGGAGCCGCTCTCGCCCACAATGGCAAGCACCTCTCCCTGATAGAGGTCAAGGTCGATGCCGCGGATGGCATGCAGCACTTTTCCACGCAGGTTGAACTGGATGTTGACATCTTTTGCGGAGAGAATGAGCTGGTTGTGTTCCATGATATCCCCTCCTTACTGCAGATGGTTCTTCGGATCGGCAGCATCCGAGAAGGCGTTGCCGATCAGATAGAACGCAATGGTAACAAAGCTCAGGATGAGGGTGGGGTACAGCAGCTGGTAGCGCAGCCCGGCCTGCATCATCACCTTGCGGCCGTCGTTGACCAGGTTGCCCAGCGAGGGGGTCTCCACGGACAGGCCCAGACCGATGTAGGTGATGAACACCTCATTGCCGATGGCTTCCGGGATGGTGAGGGCCATGCGAAGCATGATGACCGAGACGAGGTAGGGCAGCAGGTTGCGCAGCACGATGCGGATGGTGGGCGTGCCGATGCAGCGGGAAGCCACATTATAATCCCGGTCGCGGATAATGAGGATCTGGTTGCGGATGAAGCGTGCCATTTCGATCCAGCCCTTGATGGCCATGCCAAGGACCATGGTCCAGATGCTGGGGGTGGCTACATAGGAAATGAGGATCAGCACGATGGCGGTGGGAATGTTATCGAAGATGTTGTACAACTCGGTGAACACAAAGTCCAGCCCGCGCACATAGCCCCATAGCACACCGGCGGTAATGCCCACCACAGCTTCGATGAGGGCCACGAAGAAGGCGATAGTCAGACTGGTGCGTGCACCGGCCCAGATGCGTGTCCACAGGTCCTGACCGATGGAGTTGGAACCCCAGATAAAGCCGTCCTGCCCGGGGGCGATGTTGCGGTACTGGATGCCGGTCACAGGGTCCACGGCGCACAGGTTCGGGTCTGCCTGACCGGGCAGGTGGGGCTGGATGAAGGCAAAGGCAACCACGACCACCAGCGCGATCAGCAGGGCCACGGCGAACTTGTTCTTGAAAAAGGCACGGAAGGTGCTGCCCCAGTAGCTGTAGTTGGAGCTGGCGGTGGCTTCGGCCTGTTCCTCACTGAACCCGGCGGGGGTGAACAGCTCATCCTCCGGCAGATTTTCCCAGCCGGTGCGGCGCTGTGCCTGAGCAGCATTCAACTGAGCCTCCAGCTGCTTCGATTTTTCGCGTTTCAGAAAAGAGAGCATCAGCGTCCACCTTCTTTCTTGCCAAAGTTGATGCGGGGGTCAATGAGCACCATGAGCACATCGCCCAAAATCAGGCCGATGATGCCCACGCAGGCGTACAGCAGCACGATGCCCTGCACCATGGTGTTGTCGTGGCGCTGCACACAGGTGACCAGCAGGCCGCCCATGCCCGGGATGCTGTACAGGCTTTCGATGTAGATGGAGCCGACGACAGTGTTCAGGAATGCGGAGGGAATGTACTGCACCAGCGGCACCATGGCGTTGCGGAATACGTGGTGCAGGGCGATATTGTTCTCGCTCACGCCCTTGGCGCGGGCCAGCTTGACGTAGTCCTTGTTGCTCTCGTCCACCATATAGCGGCGCAGCCACATGGCGTAGAACGCAAGGTTTGCAAGGCTCATGCTGCACACCGGCAGCACCCAATAGCGCCAGTTGGCGGCATCGAACAGCAGGCCCACGCCCATGGCGGTGGTGCCGTACATCTGGATATACAAAAAGTACACTGCCGCAGGCACCGCCTGAATGAGTACGATGAATGCCGTGCCCAGCTTATCCGGCCAGCGGCCCTTATAACGGCCCATGACAAGGCCCAGCGGAATGCCCAGCACAAGGCTCAGCAGCATGGCCAGCACACCCATCTCGATGGAAATGGGCAGCTTCTGGGCAAGGATCCTGGTCACGGGAGCGTTGAGCTTATAAATGTGGCTCACGCCCAGATCACCGTGCAGCGCATCCCGCCAGAAATGGCCGATCTGCACCGGCAGCGGGTCCAGCAGGCCCATGGACTGCAGCCCGGCCTGGATCTGTGCCTCGGTCATTTTTTCGTAGTTTGCAAAGTAGCCTTCCACCGGCATGAGCCGCAGCAGGCAGAACACCAGCGTCACAATGACGAACAGGGTCAGAATGGAGCGCCCGATGCGTTTTGCGAGATATTGCACCATAGCCGTGCACCTCTCTTTTCTTTATAAATACAGATAAGTATAGAATAACGCAAAATCTTACGTTTGGAAAGTGATTTGTGAGTTTTTGCGGGAAAAATGAGGAGCAAACAAAAAATCCCTCAGTCTTTGCTGCGCAAAGCCAGCTCCCTCGGGGAGGGAGCCCTTGGCATGACGGGAAAGTTTCCGGTTTCGCCAGAGGCCCCATCCCAGAGGGGGCTGTCTGCGCAGCAGACTGGGGGAGTTTCCGATTCAGTTTTTACCGGGCGTCGCGGTTCTGGTTGTACTCCTCCATGGAAACGTAATGGTCGAGGATGTGCACACCCTTCAGACGGTTGGTGGAAAGGCCTGTGGGCGCGTACTGGCCCTCCCACAGGTTCAGGCGGGTGGCAATATAGGGCGGCACCGGCATCCCCAGCGGGATGACCAGTGCGTTCTCAATGAGGAAGGCTTCGGCATCCGCAAAGGCTTCGTACCGGGCATCCAGATCCTCGGTGATGGTCTTGGCGTTCTCCACCATGGACATGTACTGCATCACGAGGTCGGCGGTCTCGCCGGTCACGATGCCGTCCTCCACGCCGGTGCGCAGGAAGCTGTAGCAGGTGCCGCGGTCGCCGGCTTCCTGATAGAAGGGGTACACCTCGGTCTCGGGGTCGGAGTAATCGGCACCCCAGTAGTAGGACATCAGCTGGTAGGCACCCACCCGGCGCACCGCGTTCAGGAAGTTGTCGGACGGACCCTGCGTGATGATGATGCTGATGAAGTCGAAGCCGTCGTTCAGCACGGCTTCCACCTGCTGCTTGAACACCTGACACTGCTTGTCCCAGTCCACCACAGCGGGGTTGTACGGATACTGGATCTTGATGGGGAAGGTGACACCGGCGGCGGTCAGCTCTTCCACGGCGGCATCACGGTACTCTTTGGCCTTGGCTTCGTCAAAGAAGTCGGAGAGGTTTGCAAGGCCGCCGCACTCAGTATAATCCACGCCTTTGCTGTTGGCACAGAAGGACGGCGGAGTGATGGTGTGCAGCTTGTAGTTATCGTAGCCTTCCGGCGCGGTGACGGCCAGCGTCACAGACGGATTGATGGCATACAGGAAAGCCCTGCGGAAGTTGGTGGAGTTGATGGCCTTGGCCCAATTGTCCGGCTCGTACTGGGCATCCACGCCGGTCACGGTCCAGTTTGAGAACTCGTGGCGGTAGGGCAGGAAGTTGAAGATGTAGAAGTAGCTCTTGCCGGTTTCCGGGCGCTCCATGGAAACCATGTCCTTGGTGGTGTCGTCGGCCAGCCAGCTGTCCAGAATGTCGGAGCTGATGGTAGCCTGATCAATCTCGCCGCGCTTGACCATCTCCGGGCCGCTGATCAGCTCTTCCTGATTGTAGATGTAGCGCACCGTGTCGATGTAAACGCTGTCGGCATCGTAGTTTTCAGGGTTCTTCTTCATCACCCAGTTTTCCAGCGGAGTGTACTCGGCCAGATAGAACGCGCCGCAGCTGCAGGCGGTCTCGGCACTGGTGCAGAACTGGTCGGCAAACTCCTCCAGCAGCGGGCCGTAGGCAGGCTCGTAGGGAGCATAGCTCACCAGGCTGAGGAAGCCGGGAAAGTCGAAGTTCAACGTGTAGGTCAGGGTGTGGTCGTCCACAGCCTTCACGCCCACAGTGGAAAAATCCACAGCCGGGTATTCGGTGGTGGTGCCGTCGGCGGCAGCAGCGGTCACGGTGCCGTTGGCATCAATGGCGTAGGTGGTGCCGTCCTCGGCCACGGTGCCGTTATTGGCGTTGTTGCGGTAAACGCAGTAGTTATAGTAGTCGTCCGCACCGGCCACATAGGGGGTGACAAGGCTTGCAGTGGAGGAAGCGTAGTCCGGGTTCAGCACATAGGCCAGCGCATCCACAAAGTCCTGTGCGGTCACAGGGCCAAGCACCTCGCCGTTGCAGTCCACCCAGTTCTCATCCCGCAGGTGGAAGGTCCAGGTCAGGCTGTCGGCATCCCACTCCCAAGCAGTGGCAAGGCCCTCCCGGATCTTGCCGCGGTTGTCGTACTCCACCAGCGTGTCGATGCACTGGGTGCCGTGGTAAAGGTCCGGGTCAGCTGAGCAGACCAGATAGTTCAGGGTGGCGGGCTGGCGGGAGTACAGCACGGTATAGGTGGAGCTGCTGCCGGCAGCGCCGGTGCTGCCGCCATTGGAAGCGGAAGAGCCGCCGCAGCTGCTCAGCAGACCGGCCGCTGCTACAGAAAGGGCGGCTGCGCCGCTGCCTTGCAGGAACTGGCGGCGGGAGATGGAATGAGCCATAGTAAAATCCTTCTTTCGTAAGATCTTGGCAAAAGCTTGCTTCGTGCTTTGGGATAAGAAAGGGGTAACGGAAATAGCTCCGTTACCCCTTTGTAACAGTCGGTGGCCACGGTGCGTGGTCTTATGGTCAGTATAGCATTGAATCTGTGCGCCGTCAATCGTTTTTCGGTGTGTCGGGCACATCCTTTTCTGCGGTGTTTTCCGGTGCGGCAGCAGGGGTTTCGTCCAGCGCGGCGGGGACTGCTTTTTCCGGGGTCAGTGCTGTGATCACGGAACCGGCCGCAGCAGGCACGGCAGCGGCCGCAGCGGTTTCTGCGGGGGCGGCAGCCATCTGTACAGCTGTCTCAGCAGCGTCGGCACCGGCTTCGGCTGCTGCCTTGGCGGCTTCCTCTGCAGCCTTTTTGGCCTCCCGCTCCTCACGCAGCTGCTTTGCCTTGGCAGCGGCTTCTTCCTGCCGCTTTTTGGTGCGGGCCTTGATGCGGCACACGGTGCACACACCATCCACACTGCCCGGCGCAATGGGCTTGCCGCATTCCTTGCACAGGGTCTTGGTGCATTTGTGTACACTTACCGGGCCAAGGGTGGTGAGCTGGCGCAGCTTCATGCCGTTGATGCCATGGTTGGAGCAGGAGGCCACGCACACCTCGCACTCGCTGCACTTCCACGGCGTGATGACGATGCGGGTCTGGCCGTCGGGCAGGTCCTCCAGCTTCAGCGCACCGGCGCGGCAGGCTTTTTCGCACTTGCCGCAGCCAAAGCATTTATCGGTAAAGTTGGGCAGGTAGTAGCCGTACTTCAGCGGCGTTTCCATGGATGCCTTCAGCTGCTTTGTGCGCTGGTGCAGCAAAAGGCGGAAATCCACACCGCCGTCGTCCTCGCTGTGCAGGCCGGGCAGCATCTGCAGCAGCTTTTTGGTGCCGCTCTTGGAGCCGTGGCTCACCTGCTCAAACATTTCGCGGCGGCTCAGCTCCTTTACGTGATAGGGCGCTTCGTCCTGCTCGTAGGCCAGAGTGAACCGTGCCTCGAACATGGGCTGGCCAAAGAAATCCACAAGCCTTGTCAGCTCCTTGCGCAGCTGGGCGGCGCACAGGTCGTTCTCACATTCACCGCAGGGGGTCAGGTCCAGCACGATCTTTTTGTTCAGGGCAAGGTAGGCCAGTGTCTCCCATGTGAGGGCAGAGATGCAGGTGCGCACCATGGAATTTTTGCGGGTGGACTTTTCGCAGCCGATCCAGATGGTGTCATTGTCGGTATCGGCGGCAGAAGTGTCCCGCTGCACCTGTTCCGGCGAAGGGATGATGCAGCCGCTGCGGCAGGCAGAGACGCACAGGCCGCACTCGGTACAGGGGTCCCAGTCCTTCACAAGGTTCGGGCGGGTAAAGATCTGTTCACCATAGGGGCAGATATCCTTGCACTCGGTGCAGGGCTTGCGATGGGGATGCAGGTTCCAGCACTGGCGGCGGTTGATCTCGGGATGGGTAGTTTTCATCAGCATATCCATCGCGGTGCGTGTAAAAAAGCCCATAGTTTACTCCTTTTCCACAACCGAAGTGATGTTTGCGTGGTCGATCAGGAAACGCTGCACCTTCTGAGTGGTCACGGCAGAGGCCACAGCGTCCCGGCTGAGCACATTGCGGATCTCGGCTTCCGGGGTATCGTGCAGCTTGGAAAGGCGGACGTACTCGGCATCCACCTCTGCGTTGGACACGGTGATCTGTTCGGCCTTGGCTATGGCCTGCACCGCAAGGATGCTGCGCATCTTGCGCTCGGCATCCCGGCGGAAGGCGGCGCGCACCTCGTCCGGTGTGGTCTGGCCTGCCTTGCAGTACAGCTCCATGGTCATTTTGCTGCGGCGCAGCCGTTCGCGCAGGGCGTTCATGTCATGGTCGGCATTCTGGTCCAGAATGCCGTTATCCAGCTCCGCCGTCAGGTTGGCACCGGCCATGCCCAGCAGGGCGGCTCCGGCAATTCGGTCGGCGTTGGCCTCGTGGGAGCGGCGCTTCTTTTCGCGGATGCTCTCCTTCAGGGCATCCACCGTATCAAAGCCCAGTGTCTTGGCAAAGGCATCGTCCAGCGGTACAGGCTGCTTTTGCTCCACGGTGTGCAGGGTGATGGCGAACTGTGCTGTTTTGCCGGAAAGCTCCGGCACCCGGAACTCGGCGGGATAGGTAAAATCGAACCGGAAGCTCTCGCCTGCTTTGTGGCCGTACACGGCATCCTCGGCGGCGGGCATCAGCTGACCGGTGCCCAGCACCACGGTCACATTTTCCATTTTGCTTTCCGGGATGGGTGCGCCGTCCATGAAGCCCTCAAAATCCAGCGTGACGCGCATCCCGCGTGCGGCGGACTTTTCCACCGGTGCAAAGGGGGCGTGGGTGCGGGTGAGGTTCGCCGCCTCCAGCTCCACGGCCTTTTCCGATACCGGGCGCACCCGGCGGGTGAATTCCAGCCCCTTGTATTGGCCCAGCGTGACCTTGGGCAGGGCGTTTGCATTCTGTTCCATGGGAAATACTCCTTTTATATCCAAAGCGTTTGCAATTTAAAGTCCATGTCCGGCAAGCCAGGCTTCCGCCACCTGCGAGAACATTTCGGGGTAGAGGGCATCCTCCTGCGCGAAGGCATTCAGATAATATTCCACCTCAGCCCGGTCGGCAGGCTCGGTGCGCTCCCACACGGTGAACACGGTGCCGTTGCCCATGTCAAAGCTGGCGGCCTGCGTAAAGTGCTCATCCCGCGCGGCGCAGAAGAGGGCATTCCACCGGCCGGAAAGCTCACCGCCGCTGACAAAGGTCTGGGGGAGCGGCTCTGCAGTGAGCACATACTTTGCCTCGAAGAACCGCACCGGGAACTCGTGGGTGCCCGGAATGGAGATGCCGGCGGAAAGCTTGCCCTGCAGCTGGATGTCCGGCAGGGCGGCGTACTGGAATATGTCCGAGTTGTACAGCATATCGTGGGGGATCATGTAGGCGAACTCGCCCTTTTCCGCATCGCAGTGGGCATCGATCCAGTCGTCCACGCGCTGGATCTGGGCGGCATCGGTGCGGTCGTAGGTGAGCTTGTCCAGCCGGACGAATTCCGACACGGCCTTGAGGGGAAAATGATCCACCACAAAGCCCGGCAGAGCAACGGTGGTCAGCGGCGAGCAGCGCACGGACACCGCAAACACCATGGTAAAGCCCCAGTAGCAGAGCTTGACGGCGGTGTGCTTTTTCAGGCCGTCGGCCAGTGCGGCGGAACCAACGAGGAACAGCAGCAGCCACCCAGGCACGAACAGCAGCATCTGGTGGGAGCCGGTGTTCTGTACCCGGGTAAACAGCAGAAGGCTCACCAGCAGCTCTGCCCCTGCAAGGCAGGGCAGGGCAGGCAGACGGCGTTTTGCGGCAAACCACAGCCCCATTCCGATGAGGATGAAGTTCAGCAAACCGATGCGCAGTGTCTGTGCGGCCAGCTCCAGCGTGATGCCGCCGAAGTTGTAGTAAGAGTAGCGCCCGGCGTAGTCAAAGCTTAAAATTTTGCGCACCATGGGCAGAAGCAGCAGCACCATGGCCCCGGCCGCACACAGGCCGAACACCACCAGCCGTACCATGCGGTGCACAGCGCGGCTGGGTTGGCCATCTTTTGCCAGCCGGATGCTGGAAACTGCCAGCATCAGCACGTAGGCAAAGCAGTAGCCCACCACAAAATATAAGTACCAGCGCCGGGTGAGGATGATGCCCGCCGTGGCGGCGAAGATGAGCAGATAGCGGGGCAGGTCGATGCCGTCAAAGCGGTAGTCCAGTGTGAGCAGCATGAGCATGAAGGCAAAGATCAGCCCGAACCAGTCCGGCTGGCCCAGCACCGCCGACATGCGCACGAACGGGAAGGTAGCGCACCACGAAAAGCCAATGAGGAAATACCAGAACCTGTTCTTTACCCGTAGCATCCGGCCCACCTTGACCGTCAGGCCCGCCAGCAGCACCAGCAGGCTGGGCAGTACGCTGAATACCTGACAGAATGCGTAGTCGTCGCCGGTCTTGCCGCTCAGGCAGAACGGGAACTCGGTGAACAGGGTGATGAAATTCGTATAGTCCTCGGTGATGGAATCGAGGAGAAACCGGAAGCCTGCGCCTGTGCTCTGGGCAAAGGCGGCTTCGGCATGATACTGCTTTAGAATGTAGTTTACGTAGTCCCAGTGGTAGAGGAAGGTGTGGCTGCCGAGAGTCCAGTAAAAGTAAAGCACGGCCGCTGCCCACAGGCCCACCAGCACCGCCTTGTGGAACAGGTCCAGCTCCACACCGGCCCGGCGCAGCACCAGCAGCGCCAGTGCAAACAGTGCTGCATTGCACCACAGGCTCACCAGCGGAAAAAACAGGCTGCTGCCCGGTGCGGCAAGGCAAAATATTATAAGCGCCATCGCTCCGGCAGCAAGGCCCAGCCAGACCTTGCCAAGGACAGACAGACGGGAAACGATTCCACTCATCCCAAAAACCTCTCAGCTGCAGAATATCACAGCTACAGTATAGCAAGCAAAATCTGCACTGTCCAGCCGCTGTGCACGGAAAACAGCAAAATGTCCCGCCGCTTTGAACGCAGACGGGACATTTTGAAACGAATATTACTTGCTGGAATTGGCTGCGGCCTTTGTGCTTCGGGCAGCGCGGCGCTTTGCGTTCAGGGCTTTGTTGGCGCTGATGCGGGCCGCATCGGGGTTCGGGGCCTCCGGCGCAAGGCGCAGCAGGCAGCTGCCCATGGCAGGCAGGTCTACTGTAAGGGTATAGTCCCGACCAAACACACCGCCATCGGTGGTGTGAAGCTTTGTCTTGCGGCGGCCCTTCAGTGCACCGCCCCACTCGGGGGATTCGGTGTTCAGCACCTCCTCGGCGCTGCAGGGAAAGCGCAGATACAGCGGGAACTTTTTGTGGGCGTGGTCCTGCGTGTTCATGATGCACAGCAGGTTTTCGCCCCGGCCCTTGCGCAGCCATGCGTACACGCCCTCGTTGCGGCTCTCGCAGGCCACCCACTCAAAGCAGTCGGGGTTGTACTCGCCATCGTAGAGTGCAGGCTCAGTGGAATACACCCGGCACAGGTGGGCAAAGTATTTCTGGAACGCATCGTGGAAGGGGTATTTCAGCAGGTCCCAGTCCAGCTCCCGTTTTTCGTCCCACTCCCGGAAGTGTCCCATTTCGTTGCCCATGAAGTTCAGCTTCTTGCCCGGGTGCATGTACATATAAAAATAGAGGGTGCGCAGCTGGGCGCATTTTTCCGCATAGGTGCCCCACAGCTTATCAATGATGGTCTTTTTGCCGTGCACCACCTCGTCGTGGCTCAAGGCCAGCAGATACAGCTCGTTGTAGAAGTAGTGCATGCTGAAAACGATCTTGCCGTAGGCATCCGGGCGCTCGCCGAAGGGGGTGGCAAAATAGTCCAGCGTATCATGCATCCAGCCCATGTCCCACTTGTAGTCGAAGCCCACGCCGTCGTAGCGGGTGGGAGCTGTCACCTTGAGGAAGTTGGTGGAGTCCTCGGCGGTGTAGATGCCGGTGGGCCAGCGCTCGTTCAGGCCGTGATTCAGGCTGCGCAGAAAGTTCACGGCACCCTCGTTCACGCCGCGGTTCGGGTCGCCCTGCCAGTACAGCGCGCGGGAGATGGCATCCATACGGATACCGTCACAGTGGTATACGTCCATCCACAGGGCGGCAGCGCTGTTCAAAAAGCTGCACACCTCGCGGCGGTAGTAGTTGAAGTTGCAGGTGCCCCACTCGCTGTGGCCCACATCGCTGTCGTACTCGTAGAGGTGGGTGCCGTCAAACTTTGCCAGAGCGTCGGCGTTGGCGGCAAAGTGCACCGGCACAAAGTCCATGATGACGCCGATGCCCATGCGGTGGCAGGCGTTGACGAAGCCGGCAAACTGGGCGGGGGTGCCGTAGCGGCTGGTAACGGAAAAGTAGCCGGTGGTCTGGTAGCCCCAGCTGCCATCGAAGGGATGTTCGGCCAGCGGCAGCAGCTCCACATGGGTAAAGTGATGGTCCAGCAGCCATGGGATCAGCTCCTTGGCCAGCTCCTCATAGTTGTACCAGCCGTCTGAGCCATCGGCCTCCTTGCTGCCGGGCTTGTGCCGCCAGCTGCCAACGTGCATCTCGTAGATGTTCAGCGGGCGGTTGCGGCATTTGTCGCGGCGCTCCATCCATGCACTGTCATCAAAATGAAAGTCCAGTTTTACCAGACGGCTGGCCGTACCCGGCCGCAGCTCTGTGGAAAATGCGTAGGGGTCGCTGCGCATCACCACACTGCCGTCGGCACCATGCACCCGGTATTTATAAAGGTCGCCCTCTGCAAGGCCGGGGACGAATGCGCTCCACACGCCGGTATCGGCCTTTTCCATGGGCACGCCTGCCTCCCAGCCGTCGAAGCCGCCGCAGACTTCCACTGCCGTGGCACCGGGGGCCCACACCGCAAAGCGCCACCCTTCGGTGCCGTTGTCAGAGCAGGGATGCGCACCAAGGATGCGGTAGGCATCAAAGCAGTCTCCATTGAAGAATTCACGGGGAATGGCGGGGTAATTCATGCAAAGATCTCCTTACATTCTATGATAGGCAGCGCCCGGCGGCACTGCATGTGACACAGGTGTTTGGGCAATATATCCAATAAAAACAAGACGAAATGGGGCATAGTGGCTGATATTCTTGTAGATTCTTGACAAAAATCAGCAAAAATTAACATGTTTTACAGATTCTGTGCTATACTATTCCTGCCGCCGCAGTGGGCGGAGGCTGATTTTTTTGTATGGGAGCGGTATGAACAATGGCTTGGTATGACAACGCGGTATTTTATCACATCTATCCTCTGGGGCTGTGCGGCTGCGCACATGAGAACGATGGGCAGGCGGTGCCCGGCGCGTTTAATAAACTGAACGCATGGGCTGAGCACGCAGCGGACATCGGCTGCACGGCCATTTATATCGGCCCGCTGTTCGAGAGCGGCTCCCATGGCTATGACACCATCGATTACCGGCTGGTAGACCGCCGTCTTGGCACGAACGCAGAGTTCAAGGACTTTGTGGCCCGGTGCCATGCCCGGGGCCAGAAGGTGATCGTGGACGGCGTGTTCAACCATGTGGGCCGGGATTTCTTTGCGTTTCAGGACCTGAAGGCAAACCGCGAGAACGCCCGCTATAAGGACTGGTTCTGCGATGTGAATTTCTGGGGCAACAACGAGTACAACGACGGCTTTTCCTACGGAAACTGGGGCGGCTTCAATCTGCTGGTCAAGCTGAACCAGCGCAACCCGGAGGTGCAGAACTACCACTACGATACCATCCGCTTCTGGGTGGATGAATTTGACATTGACGGCATCCGTCTGGACGCAGCCGATGTGCTGGACTTTGACTTTATGCGCGGTCTGCGCCGCCTTGCCAACGAGGTAAAGCCAGAGTTCTGGCTCATGGGCGAGGTGATCCACGGCGATTACAGCCGCTGGGCAAACCCGGAGATGCTGCACTCGGTGACCAACTACGAGCTGCACAAGGGCCTGTGGAGCGGCCACAACGACCACAACTATTTCGAGATCGCCCACACCATGCGCCGTCTGCAGGGCCTGTGCCACGATACCCGGCTGTATCTGTTCTCGGACAACCACGATGTGGAGCGCCTGCCCAACAAGCTGCGCAACCGGGAGCACATCCGCCACATTGCAATTCTAGTATATACGCTTTGGGGCATTCCGTCCATCTATTATGGCTCAGAATTTGGCATTGAAGGCAAAAAAGAGTGGGGAAGCGACTGGCCGCTGCGCCCCTGTCTGGAGCTTTCCGACTTCAAGGACGCTGAGACCACCAACCCTGTCACCAGCGTGTATGCCGCACTGGGCAGACTGAAGGCGGAGCTGCCGGAGCTGACCGACGGCGAGGTGAAAGAGCTGCAGCTCACCACCCAGTGCTATGCTTTTGCCCGGGTGCTGGATGGAAAGGCCTGCGTCGTGGTGCTGAACAACGGCGACAGTCCCGCACAGCTGGAATTCCAGCTGCCGGTGGAGGCATCCTCTGCAAAGGACCTGTTGGCCGACACGGTGGGCGCACAGCCCGTTTTGACCAGCATGGAGTGGGGCCGCATGAAAGTGCAGCTGCCCTCCAATTATGCTACCATCCTGCAGCTGGAAAAGTAAACGCATTCTTGCATGATCCGCCGTCTTTTGCTACAATAAGAGCATAATACCGTAAAGCGGAAAGGAAGCTTTGAAAACCATGAATGCAGCGCAGCGCAGAGAATCCATTCTGAAACGGCTCAGCGGGGCCGAAGCACCGGTCAGTGCCAGCGCACTGGCGGCTTTGCTGGGGGTCTCGCGCCAGATCGTGGTGGGGGATGTGGCTCTGCTGCGGGCAGGCGGTGCGCAGATCGATGCAACGCCCCGGGGCTATCAGCTGCACCCGGCGGAAAAAGGCTATACCGCCATTCTGGCCTGCGTGCACAGCACCGAGGACGAGATGCGCACCGAGCTGTACACCGTGGTGGATCAGGGCGGCATCGTGGTGGATGTGGCCGTGGAGAACAGCCTGTATGGCGAGCTGCGCGGCAACCTGAACCTTGCCAGCCGCTACGATGTGGACAACTTCATCCAGCAGGCCAAGGACACGCCGGAAGCGCTTTTGAGCCGCATGACCGGCGGCGTGCATCTGCACACCCTGCACTGCCCGGATGCCGGGAGCTTTGAGCGCATCAAAAAAGAGCTGGAAGAAAAAGGCATCCTGTACCGCAAGGAGTGATGCGGATGGGGATAGACCCAGTATAAAAAAGGCTGAGGGCCTTGTCTATCCGCAAAACAGGAAAATGGTTGGATAATCAACGAAAAAGCAAAAGAGGTGGGTTTTCTGGATATTCGCATTGAAAAAACGGAGCGTGCCATCAAGCAGGCATTCATGGAGCTGCGGGCGCAGAAACCGCTGGAAAAGATCAAGGTCAAGGAACTGTGCGATCTGGCCTGCATCAATAAGTCCACCTTTTATGCGCATTATCAGGATATCTATGCGCTGGCCAACGCCATGGAGGACGAAATGGTGGAGGTGGTGGTGGAAAGCCTGCCGCAGCTGACCGCCCGTGATGTAAGCGAGCGCACCGAGTGGCTGACCCGGGAAATGTTCCGGGCGTTCACCCGGAATCAGACCGAGATCGGCATTCTGTTTTCCGGCTCCCGTCAGGGACTGTTCATCAACCGCGTGGAAGCTGCAATGAGCAAATGCATCTCGGAGAGCGACCCCTCGTTTGATGCCGACGTGGTACGTAAGATCGTGCTTTCCTTCTGCGTGCAGGGCTGCTACTACACCTTCACCAGCTACTGCGGCCAGATGGACGAAAAGCGTCTGGTGGCTCTGCTTGCGTCCATTGCACGCGCGGCACAAAAGATCCGGATGTAACACAACAATTTAGAATGCCCGCCGCGTGCGCTTTGGGCATGAATAGCGGAAAAAATTTTAATAGAGCAATGCCGGGCGGTCTGCGGACCGCCCGGCATTGCATTTTCACAGATGGAGCTTGGACGGCAAGGGGCGGATGCCGCGCCTGCTTCCTATGGAAGCGGCGGCGCAGCGGGGGAAGAGCTAGCCCTCTCAGCCTCGCTCCGCTCGGCGGCTCTCCCAAAGGGAGAGCCCTTGGCATGGCGGCAAGGTTTCCAGCTCAACTGCGAAGTTTCCAGTTTCGCCAGAGCCTCTCCCTTTGGGAGAGGTGTCACCGCAGGTGACGGAGAGGGCGAGGACGCTTGCGAAGGACAAGCCGTTTTCGTCCTTGCGGCTTTGACTGGAGATGTCCCGTCTCCCATTGCCGCGTAGTGATGACGGAGAGGGTTCCCTCTCGTGAAAAAGTAGATCGGGAAAATCCGCAGAGTTTCCCGATCTACAAATTATAGAATATTCTTTCCGCTATTCATGCGCAAAGCAAAGCGGAGCACATTCAAAATGGTCTGGCGTTACACGCCGGAAGCACCGTAGTTTGCCAGCACGCGGGCAGAGGGGTCGTTGACGTTGCAGTTCGGCCATGCCTTGTTGGGCATCCAGAAGCCCACGATGGTGCGGCTCTGGTCGTGGTAGTACTTCTCGAAAATTTCACGGTAAAACAGGCTTTCCTTGGTGAACGGCATGCAGTGGGCCGAATAGTTTGCCCGGCGCAGCTGGAACTCTTCATCGGTGTAAAGGCTCTCGGCATACTCCTTGATATCATCCACCATGCTGTGGCCCACAGCGTCCGAGAAGGCGGCCTTCTCGCGCCACAGGATCTCCGGCGGTAGCCAGTCGCCCTCAAAGGCCTTGCGCAGCAGGTACTTGCCCTTGCCGTAGCTGTTCAGCTTCTTTTCCGGGTCAATGGCCATGACGTAACGCACAAAATCCAGATCACCAAAGGGCA
>OODT01001106.1_pt1 | contig 17043 bp, 17 predicted proteins | sample 1671841 | NCBI WGS metagenome assembly OODT01 (sample SAMN06348198, study PRJEB24527) | human gut metagenome | biome: human gut; feature: ankylosing spondylitis patient; material: feces | host: Homo sapiens | place: China | collected 2015-10 | reverse complement strand
TGAAGCAAAAGACGCAATGTCTTCTAAAATGGAAGCAGCAAAAAACTCAGCTTCTGACACAAAAGATGCTGTTGAAGATAAAGTATCAGAAGCAAAACGTGCGGTTTCTGAAGCGAAACGTGCATTGTCTGAAGCAGAAGATGCAGTTGAAAAGATGGCTGCTGAATTAAAAGAAGCGGCAGCTAAATAATTAAATTGTTGTAAAATGAAAACCTATCAGAGATGATCTGGTAGGTTTTTTCTTTTGGAGTAATAAGATGTTATGTGCGATTTATAAAAGTTTACGTAAGCCAGGCTGCTACCTCTATATTTCGAAACGAGATGATTTTTCAGCTGTACCAGACGTATTGATGCAAAGTTTTGGTAAGCCTCAGTTTCTTATGCCATTTAATTTGAAAGGAAGCAAACCGCTTGTTCATGCGGATAAAAACGAGGTAATGGAAAAAATTACTCAGCAAGGATTTTATCTCCAAATGCCAAAACAAGATGATGGCTTATTTAATAGTTTGAGTGAGATCAAATAAGCTTTTTATTTTTTCCTAAAAATCTCCAAATCTTGCTTTATCTCAATATTTTCTTCAAAAAACTCCTTTAAAATTCACCAGACTTTTAAAAGGAGAATGAAAATGAGTAGTTTCTTTGTGGCAGGTACAGATACCAACGTGGGTAAGACCACCGCCTGTCGTGCCATTATTCAGGCATTACAAGCAAAGGGCGTGCGAATTGTGGGTTATAAGCCGATTGCTTGTAGCTGTGAAGAGGGTATCTATCCTGTCGAAAATCAGTCTAATGAATCCCAAACAGATTATGATGCTGAAAATAATTCAGATGTGTTAACTTTAATGGATGCAACGAATGAGCCAGTATCTTATCAAGAAGTAAATAGCTATACTTTTACTCATTCCTTGCCGATGCTGACTCGAGATAAATCACGCATTAAATTAAGCAAGATTGATCAGGCTTTAACGACATTAGTGAAAAAATATCAATCCGTTGTAGTAGAAGGTTCATTTGGCTTACTCACTCCCATGGCGGAAGGTAAAAGCTTTGCTGATTGGGTTGTTGAGCATAAAATGCCTATTGTATTGGTTGTTGGCATTAAGGAAGGCTGTATCAACCATGCACTACTTACCGCTCAAGTAATTAAACAACTTGGCGTGCCTTTACTGGGTTGGATTGCGAATCGAATTAATCCTTGCTTGGGGCATTACAAAGAAGTTATAGAGATTTTAGAAGCTCAGATTGATGCGCCATTGTTAGGGAAAATTCCTTATATCCATAAACCAGAATCCCAAGAGTTAGGAGATTATTTAACAAATATCGATCGTTTAATGTATATGCAGACAGAATTAGTTAAATAGTCACTTTAAATAAAAAGTAAAAGTGCGGTTAAAACTTATTAGATTTTAACCGCACTTTTTTATTCTTCATCTTCAGAGAGTTCTTTTTTCAGAATATCCTCTTCCGCTAGGCTAGATAAACGAGCAATGGCATTACGGTAAGATATTTCAAGGGTTTCTCGACTGGTTGCAATAACACCTTGATCTACTAAGAATCCATCATTTACATCATACACCCAGCCATGTAGGGAGAGTTTTTGTCCACGTTCCCAAGCGCTTTTTACGATAGATGTGCGCCCTAGGTTATAAACTTGCTCTGCAACATTTAATTTAGTGAGCATATCTGCGCGTTTTTCTGCTGAAAGATTGCCTAACAGATGCCCATGTTTGAACCAAATATCACGAATATGGAGCAACCAGTTATTGATCAATCCAAGATCGTGATCTTGCATAGCAGCTTTAATACCACCACAATTTGTATGACCGCAAATAATAATATGTTCAATTTTGAGTACATCAACGGCATATTGTACAACTGAAAGGCAGTTAAAATCCGTATGAATAACTTGGTTAGCAACATTACGATGAACAAATAATTCGCCCGGTTCAAGATTTGTGAGTTTTTCAGCAGGAACACGGCTATCTGAGCAGCCAATCCAAAGATAATGAGGTGTTTGGTGATCGGCAAGTTCTTTAAAATAAGTGGAATTTTCTTCTTTCATTCTTTGCGCCCAACTGTAGTTGTTTGCAAAGAGTTGTTTAATTTTGTCCATTTTTACTTTCCTTAATACAATGTGCTGAAAGATTACTTTAAGCACAATAAGTGAAATAGGGATAAAATTTATCGCCTAAAATGATGACCGCACTTTAAAGAAAGTGCGGTCAATTTAAACAACATTTTTAGAAATTTGCATTTCTTGGTGCGCGAGGGAATGGAATCACATCACGAATATTTTGTACGCCTGTTACATAAACAATTAAGCGTTCAAAACCAAGACCAAAGCCTGAATGTGGCACGGTACCATATTTACGAAGATCACGATACCACCAGTAATCTTCAGGATTTAAGCCCATTTCTTCCATACGTTTATCTAAAATTTCTAAACGTTCTTCACGTTGAGAACCACCGATGATTTCACCAATTCCTGGGGCGAGAACATCCATTGCAGCAACGGTTTTACCATCGTCATTTAAACGCATATAGAAGGCTTTAATATCTTTCGGATAGTTTTTCACAACAACTGGTGATTTGAAATATTCTTCCGCTAAGAAACGTTCATGTTCAGAAGATAAATCAATACCCCAAGATACTGGAAACTCGAATTTTTTACCTGATTTTAATAATACATCGATCGCATCGGTATAGTCGATTTGAGCAAAATCAGAGTTTACAAAGCTTTCTAAACGAGTAATGACATCTTTATCTACATGTTTTTCAAAGAATTTTAAGTCATCTTTGCGCTCAGCAAGCACTGCACGGAACACGTATTTCAACATGTCTTCTGCTAATTTAGCATTGTCAGCAAGTGTTGCAAAAGCGACTTCAGGTTCAACCATCCAGAATTCTGCAAGGTGACGAGTTGTATTTGAATTTTCAGCACGGAATGTCGGACCGAAAGAATAGATTTTACTTAATGCACACGCGTAAGTCTCACCATTTAATTGGCCAGAAACCGTTAAAAATGATTCTTTACCGAAGAAGTCTTGACTGAAATCGACTTTACCATCTTCACTACGAGGAAGATTTTCTAAATCAAGTGTTGAAACACGGAACATTTCGCCCGCACCTTCAGTATCTGAAGCTGTAATTAATGGAGTAGCGACCCAATAGAAACCTTGTTCGTGGAAGAAGCGATGAATAGCTTGCGCCAAGCAGTGACGAACACGCGCGACTGCACCGATAATATTGGTACGAGGACGTAAGTGAGCCACTTCACGTAAGTATTCAATCGAGTGGCGTTTTGCTGCCATTGGGTAAGTATCAGGATCTTCTACAAACCCTGTCACTTCTACTTTTTCAGCTTGAAGTTCAACAGCTTGACCTTCAGCTGGTGACTCAACAATCGTACCGGTTACGATAACAGAGCAACCCGTTGTTAAGCGTAAGACTTCGCTCTCATAATTTTCAATATCGTTATTAACAATCGCTTGAATAGGATCAAAGCAAGAGCCGTCATAAACAGCAAGGAAAGAAAGACCAGCTTTAGAATCACGACGGGTACGGACCCATCCGCGTACGGTAACTTTTTCGCCTATAGCGATTTTACCTTGTAACACATCAACAATAGATGCAACTTTAGACATATAAACCTCTGTAATTCATTATAAATTAGGCAAGAAAACTGCGTTAGTTTACCTTAAATCGCAAAATTTTCCATAAAAAGTTAGTGTAAATCGGGCTTGCACAGTAAAATAATTTCTTCACTTTATTTAGGAGAAAAACTATGTGGTCTGATATTTTGACCGGCTATGGCATTTTTATTTTAGAGATTTTGACGATTTTACTTGTAACCGCCGCTATCGTAGCAATGATTATTTCTGCGAAACAACGTAATACAACACATCATGGTGAATTAATTGTGACAGATCTTTCTGAAGAATTTAAGGAAACAGTTAAGCATTTACGCGATTTCCAACTTTCAGAAGAAGAGCTTAAACAAGCGGAAAAAACAGAGAAGAAAGCCAAAAAACAAGAAGCAAAGGCTTTAAAAGCAAAATTAAAAAACGGTGAGAAAGCAGCTCCTAAACCTTGTGTTTACGTGCTCGATTTTAAGGGGGATATTTCTGCATCAGAAACAACCGCACTTCGTGAAGAAATTTCTGCGATTATTAATGTGGCGAAAGCCGATGATGAAGTCTTACTACGTTTAGAAAGCCCAGGTGGTGTTGTTCATGGTTATGGCTTAGCTGCTTCACAGTTAGCCCGCTTAAAACAAAAAGGGATTAAATTAACGGTTGCAGTAGATAAGGTCGCTGCAAGTGGTGGGTATATGATGGCTTGTGTGGCAGACAAAATTGTTTCAGCGCCTTTTGCGATCATCGGTTCCATTGGTGTAGTTGCGCAAATCCCTAATATTCATCGTTTATTGAAAAAACATGATGTTGATGTTGATGTGATGACAGCCGGAGAATTTAAACGTACAGTCACTGTATTAGGTGAAAATACCGAAAAAGGGAAACAGAAATTTCAAGCAGAACTTGAAGAAACCCATCAATTATTTAAACAATTTGTGGCTCAAAATCGACCGCACTTAGATGTAGATAAAGTCGCAACAGGTGAGCATTGGTTTGGTCAGCAAGCTCTAGAGCTTCAACTAGTCGATGAGTTAGCAACCAGTGATGATATTATTCTTGAAAAGATGAAAGATAAGTCAGTACTCTCAGTGAAATACAAAGTGAAAAAGCCACTTTTACAAAAAATAGGTAAACAGGCAGAAGAAAGTATTGAGGGTATTATCCATCGAAATTTAACAAAAAATGGGCAAGATTTTATTCAATAAGAAAAATTTTTACTTATTTGACAACTCTTTACACAACTTTACAAAAAAGTTCCATAAAAAATCATTTTTTAATGTTTTTTTATTTACAAGTTAAAGAATTATGACTACCATACGCAATGAAACTTTTTATAGTTTTATTTGTAGAATTTATAAAGTTTAGTTGTGTAGGTTCTTCTTGCAAGGATTGCACCTTAACAGTAAAAAGGTAAAGAAATGAAATTATCTCGTATTTTATTATCTGCAGTTGCAGTAGCAACAGTTGCTGCTTGTGGTAACTTAAGCAAAGTTACAGAAGCTGGTACTCCAGAATATAAAGAAGTTGATGGTCAACAAGTACCACAACTTGTATGGCCTAAAATTGATAAAGCAGGCTTCAACCATGATGGTAGCCAATTTGGTTCATGGCCAAACTGGGACAACGTTCGTATGATCGAACGTGGTATGAACAAAGACCAATTATATAACCTAATCGGTCGTCCACACTTCTCTGAAGGTTTATACGGTGTTGAAGAGTGGGATTATGCGTTCAACTATCGTGAGAATGGTGTTCACAAAATTTGTCAATACAAAATATTATTTGACAAAAACCACAATGCTCAAAGCTTCTTCTGGTATCCAAACGGTTGTAACGGAAACTCAGCATTTACTTTAAGTGGCGACTTCTTATTCGACTTCGATAAAGATACTTTAACCCCTCGTGGTAAAGAAGTTGTTGATAACGTTGCAGCACAATTAAAAGAAACTGGTGCTAAAGAAGTTAAAGTTGCAGGTTATACTGACCGTTTAGGTTCTGACGCTTACAACTTAGATCTTTCTCAACGTCGTGCAGACCGTGTTAAAGCTCGCTTAATTCAAGATGGCGTAACATCTGAAATTACAGCTGTTGGTTACGGTAAAGTCCCACAAGTTAAAGCTTGTAACGGTTATAAACACGCAAGTAAAGCTGAGAAAGACTGTTTACGTCCAAACCGTCGTGTAGAAATCACCGCTTCTGGTTCTGTGTTAAAATTACAAGAAGGTAGTCAAACTAACGGTGGAACTCAAGGTCCAGCACCTCTTTATCAAAAATAATAGATAGAGAAGATAAAAGAGCGTAATAAAAATTACGCTCTTTTTTATTTGATGTTTAAGAAATTATTCAAGTAAAAGTTCTTCAATTAATTTAGTGGTTAAGTTGATATAACTTCCATTAAAACGATGGCTGAAATTGAGTAAATAATAGAGCTGATAGAGGTGTTTTCTTTCTTCAAAACCTTCTTTATCAAGTGGAAAAGTGCGGTCATAAATTTCATAGAATTCAGGTGAGAAAGGTTGGAATAGTTCACTGAATGCTAAGTCACATTCTCTATCCCCCCAGTAGCAAGCAGGGTCATAAGTAAAGGTTTGGTTACCTACAACTGCAGTATTTTCAACCCATAAGTTACCGTGTAACAAAGAGGGTTTCGGATTATGTTTTGCAAGCTTTTGTTTTACTTTTTCAGTTATTAAATCAAGATCACCAAAATCCAATCCTTTATCTTTGCAAAGCTGTAATTGCCATCCAATGCGTTGTTCTGCAAAGAATTTCGCCCAGCTCCCATTCCATTTGTTAGGTTGATACTCAGGGCCAAGCCAAGTATCAAAATCTAAACCATAGTTTTTAGTACCGGATACTTGATGAAGTTTTGCTAATTCTTCGCCAAAATATGCGGTGGCATCAGTTTGTTGAGTAATAGGAAGCGCTTCTAACAATAAGAAACTATGGTTTTGAGAACAGCCTATGCCATAAACTTGTGGAAGTTTGATTGTATTGGTTTTGCCTAGTAGGTTTAACTGATCAGCCTCTGCACGAAACATTGAACGATAAGACCGTTCATTCACTTTAACAAAGACAGGTTGGATTCCATCCGTAATAAGCCAAGTTTCATTTACTTCGCCACCAGGAACTTTGTTTTTTTCTTTGATGTTATAGTAAGCACCAAATTGATCAGCTAAGACTTGAGAAATTGATTTCCACATAATACGCCTCCTAGACATGCTCGATTCTCCCTCATTCTATCTAAAATGTTAAAAATTACTGTGATATATCTCAAAAAATAGCAAAAATCTTTGTCATTTTTCACCTGAAACATCAATTCACTAATAAACGCGTGATTTTTTAATGAGTTAGTATTATCATTAAGCGTATTTTTAGTTAGAAAAGATAATCAGGGGAAACTATGCAACATCTGAAAGATCTTGTTGAGAAAGCAAAATCGACGATTGAACAAATCGAAAATAGAAGTTTAGCCACATTAGATGAAATTCGTGTGGAATATTTTGGCAAAAAAGGGCATTTCACCCAATTTATGCAAGAGTTGCGTAATGTTGCAGCGGAAGAGCGTCCAGCAATGGGGGCTAAAATCAATGAAGCAAAACAAGCAGCATTAGATTTTTTAAATGCTAAAAAAGCAGAGTGGGAACAAGCAGAACTCAATGCGAAATTGGAAAAAGAGCGTATTGATGTGAGTCTTCCTGGTCGTAAAACAGAAACTGGTGGTTTACACCCCGTTACCATTACCATCAATCGCGTAACAAAATTCTTTTCAGAGTTAGGTTTTTCTGTGGAAACCGGTCCCGAAATTGAAAGTGATTATTACAATTTTGATGCATTAAATATTCCTAAACATCACCCAGCACGTGCTGATCACGATACATTCTGGTTTAATCCAGAATTATTACTTCGTACACAAACCTCAGGTGTGCAAATTCGTACCATGGAAAAAATTCAGCCGCCTATTCGTATAATGGCACCAGGTCGTGTATATCGTAACGACTACGATCAAACACACACACCAATGTTCCATCAAATTGAATTGCTTTATGTAGATAAAAAAGCAAACTTCACCGAGTTAAAAGGCTTATTACACGATTTCTTACGTGCATTTTTTGAAGAAGATTTACAAGTTCGTTTCCGTCCTTCCTATTTCCCATTTACCGAACCTTCTGCAGAAGTCGATGTAATGGGCAAAAATGGTAAATGGTTAGAAGTATTAGGTTGTGGTATGGTGCATCCTAATGTGTTACGTAACGTAGGTATTGATCCAAATGAATATTCGGGCTTTGCAGTAGGCATGGGGGTTGAGCGTTTAACTATGTTACGCTACAACGTCACAGATTTACGTTCATTCTTTGAAAACGACTTACGTTTTTTAAAACAATTTAAGTAATTAACCGTTGGGTAAAATTGACGATAATGATTAATTTAGAACGTAACACGTTCATCAATAAAGGATACAGAAATAATGAAATTTAGCGAAAATTGGGTGAGAGAATGGGTTAGTCCATCAATTTCAACAGAGCAGTTATGTGATCAAATCACGATGCTTGGTTTAGAAGTTGATGGTGTTGAAAAAGTAGCTGGTGACTTTACAGGTGTGGTTGTGGGTGAAGTTGTTGAATGTGCGCAACACCCAGATGCAGACAAATTACGTGTCACTAAAGTAAATGTTGGTGGCGACCGTTTATTAGATATCGTTTGTGGTGCACCAAATTGCCGTCAAGGTTTAAAAGTGGCATGTGCAACTGAAGGTGCCGTATTACCTGGTGATTTTAAAATTAAGAAGACTAAATTACGTGGCCAACCTTCAGAAGGGATGCTTTGTTCATTCTCTGAATTAGGCATTGATGTGGATGCAGATGGTATTATTGAGCTACCGTTAGATGCACCAGTAGGCACAAATCTACGTGAATATTTAGATTTAGATGATAAAGCCATTGAAATTAGTTTAACGCCGAACCGTGCAGATTGTTTAAGTATTGCAGGTGTTGCACGTGAAGTTGGTGTAGTTAATAAACAAGTTGTTAATCAACCGCACTTTGATGCCGTATCTGCAACGATTTCAGATAAAGTTCAAATTGAATTAAACGCGCCAGAAGCATGTCCACGTTATTTATTGCGCGTAGTGAAAAATGTGAATGTTAAAGCACAGTCACCAATTTGGTTACAAGAAAAATTACGTCGTTGTGGTATTCGTTCTATCGATCCCATTGTGGATATTACCAACTATGTTTTACTTGAATTAGGTCAACCAATGCATGCTTTTGATGCATCAAAAGTCGCTCAACCTGTTCAAGTACGTTTAGCCAATAACGGTGAAGAACTTGTTTTATTAGATGGCACAACCGCAAAATTACAGCCGAATACTTTAGTGATTGCAGATCAAAAAGGTCCATTAGCAATGGCGGGTATCTTTGGTGGTCAAGCAAGTGGCGTTGATGCTGAAACAACAAAAGATGTGATTTTAGAAGCGGCATTCTTCGCACCATTAGCGATTGCGGGACGTGCAAGACAATATGGTTTACACACCGATTCTTCACATCGCTTTGAACGTGGTGTTGATTTTACGCTACAACGTCACGCAATGGAAAGAGCAACAGCATTGTTACTTGAAATTTGTGGCGGTGAAGCAGGCGAAATTTGTGAAGTCGTGAACGAGCAATATTTACCAAAAGTCAATGAAGTCACTTTACGTCGTGAAAAATTAGATAGCTTATTAGGTCATCATATTGAAACTGAAACCGTGACCGAGATTTTTGAACGTTTAGGTTTTGCCGTGAAATATGCTAATGATGTTTGGACTGTGACTTCTGCAAGTTGGCGTTTTGATATTGAAATCGAAGAAGATTTAATTGAGGAAGTGGCGCGTATTTATGGTTATAACAGCATTCCAAATAATGCGCCATTAGCACATCTTCGTATGCGTGAGCATAAAGAAGCCGATTTAGAATTAAGCCGAATTAAGACCGCACTTGTTGATGCAGATTATCAAGAGGCAATTACTTATAGCTTCGTTGATCCAAAAGTACAGACTTTACTTCACCCAGAAATTGATGCACTTGTATTACCAAACCCAATTTCAGTTGAAATGTCAGCAATGCGTGTTTCATTATTAAGTGGATTACTCGGTGCAGTACTATACAACCAAAATCGTCAACAAAACCGCGTGCGTTTATTTGAAACAGGTTTACGTTTTGTTCCTGATACTAATGCTGAATTTGGTGTTCGCCAAGAATTTGTTCTTGCAGGTGTGATTACTGGTACAGCAAAATCAGAATGCTGGACGGGTAAAGCAGAAAATGTAGATTTCTTTGATCTTAAAGGTGATTTAGAAAGTATTCTTTCTCTCACCGAAGTGGGTAGCCGAGTTAAATTTGTGGCAAAAGCACACAGTGCATTGCACCCGGGACAATCAGCTTCAATTGAATTAGATGGAAAAGAAATTGGTTTTATTGGAACTATTCATCCACTTATCGCTCAAAAACTAGGATTAAATGGCAAAGCGGTTGTTTTTGAAATTTTATGGGATGCCATTGCAAATCGTCGTGTGGTTCAAGCCAAAGAGATTTCAAAATTCCCAGCAAACCGTCGTGACTTAGCTTTAGTCGTTGCCGATAATGTGCCAGCAGGCGATATTATCGAAGCATGTAAGCAAGCTGGCGGAGAAAAATTAACACAAGTCAATTTATTCGACGTATATCAAGGCATTGGCGTTGCTAGCGGATATAAGAGCTTAGCAATCAGTTTAACTATTCAAGATAATGAAAAAACGCTTGAAGATGATGAGATTAATGCGGTAATCTCTGCTGTATTAAACGAAGTTAAACAACGCTTTAATGCGGAGCTTAGAGACTAAACAGGAGACTAACATGGCAACGATTACAAAAATTGATATTACTGAATACTTATTAGATAAGTATCAATTACAAAAAGCTGAAGCTAAAGCATTAGTGGAAGACTTTTTTGAGGAAATTCGTTTATCGTTAGAATCTGGTGGTGAAGTGAAATTATCAGGTTTTGGTAATTTTGAACTTCGTAATAAAGCTTCCCGTCCAGGGCGTAATCCGAAAACAGGTGAAAGTATTCCCGTTTCTGCTCGCCGAGTAGTGGCATTCAAGCCAGGGCAAAAATTACGTGCTCGTGTGGAAAACACCAAGCCAAAACAATAGTAAGAAAAGTGCGGTTGTTTTTGACCGCACTTTTGTCAGGATTGAACATGAATAAGATTAAATGTGCTTTTTTAGTCGCTGGAAGTTTTTTACTTTTTGCTTGTTCAAGTGATGTTCGTGAAGATTATGCGATGAACTACAAAGGTCAGATTGGTGATCCTATTATGGCCATTGCCATGTTAAGTGAACAACAATATGAATGGGCCGGTACACCATATGTTTTAGGCGGGCAATCTCGTGGTGGTATCGATTGTTCTGGTTTTGTGCAAAAGACCTTTATTGACCGTTTTAACATTCGCCTTCCTCGTACAACGAAAGATCAAGCGGGTTATGGAAAACTTGTTCGCAAAGAAGATATTCAAACTGGCGATTTAATTTTCTTTAAGACAGGGCGCGGACCAAATGGCTACCATGTTGGGATTTATGTGAAAGAAGATAAATTTTTACATGCTTCAACCAAAGGTGGCGTGATTTATTCTTCGATGAACAGCCCTTATTGGAAGAAAGCCTTTTGGCAAGTAAGACGAGTATAGTGAAAATAAAAAAGTGCGGTTAAAATTAACCGCACTTTTTCTTTTATGGATTTGCTGTAGGTCGAATGCCTAATGTATGACAAATTGCATAACGTATAGAAATGGAAGTCATTCACGCCTTCACTAGAAAGAATTTTGACCATATCCATTGCGACGCTTGCGGCTACAAGATTACGAGTCGTTGGATCATCATCTAACCCTTCATAAGCTTTAGCCAGCCATGCTGGAATTTTTACATTCGTAAATGATGCCATTTTTTGAAGTTGTTTAAAGTTGGTTACAGGGAGAATACCTGGAACAATTTCAGCATCAATGCCAATGGAAGCACAGCGATCACGGAAGCGAAGGTAATTGTCAATATCAAAGAAGAATTGAGTAATGACATGATTAGCCCCCGCATCAATTTTACGTTTCAAATTGATTAAATCTGCTTGTGCCGATTTTGCTTCAGGGTGAACTTCAGGGTATGCCGCAACTGAAATATCAAAATCAGCCACGGAGCGGAGTAGTTCAACTAAGTCAGCCGCATAGAATGGTTTCTTCGCATAACCTTTTGGTTCATCACCACGCAATGCGACGATGTGACGAATTCCGCTATCCCAATAATCTTTTGCAATTTCTTTTAATTCTTCAGGTGTCGCATCAATACCCGTCAAATGTGGTGCAGCTTCTAAGCCTGTTTCTGCTTTAATGGCTTTTACGATGCTATGTGTACGATCACGTTCGCCAGAGTTTGCGCCATAAGTGACGGAAACAAATTTAGGATTTAATACTTTTAAGCGATGAATGGAATCCCAAAGCATACTTTCCATTTTTTCATTTTTAGGTGGAAAGAACTCAAAGGAGACATTAATTTTTTTGTTAATGTCGGCAAGATGTTGATTTAATGTGTTAATTTCTTTTGCGTAGCTCATAGCATACCTTTTTACGTTTTTATTAGAATGCACTTATCATAAGATAAGAACTAACATGCGTCAATTTCAATGATTTCATCAAAATGATGAATGAAATTAATGATTATTTGTTACGCGTTGTATTTTAAAAGAAAATCAATTTATTTGCACAAAAAGTTAGCATTTTTTCTAAAAATATGTATAATACGCCGACCCTGTAAATGCACGGATTCCCACCGTGCATTATTTTATCGAGATCACACTCGAAGGGGTGTAGATTAAGATCAATGGTTGTGTTTCAAACAATATGGAACACTGGGTATCAAACTTATATTTTGGTAATTAATTAATGAAAACTTTTGTAGCAAAACCGGAAACAGTAAAACGTGACTGGTATGTGGTAGATGCGACAGGTAAAACTTTAGGTCGTTTAGCTACTGAATTAGCACGCCGTCTTCGTGGTAAACACAAGGCTGAGTACACTCCACACGTAGATACTGGTGATTACATCATCGTTATCAACGCAGACAAAGTGGCAGTAACTGGTCGTAAAGAAACAGATAAACTTTACTACTGGCACACTGGCTATGTAGGTGGTATTAAACAAGCGACTTTCAAAGAAATGATCGCTCGCCGTCCTGAAGCGGTGATTGAAATTGCGGTTAAAGGTATGTTGCCAAAAGGTCCATTAGGCCGTGCAATGTTCCGTAAATTAAAAGTGTATGCGGGTGCAGAACACCAACACGCAGCACAACAACCACAAGTATTAGACATTTAATCACGAGGTTTAGGAAATGGCAGAGAATCAAAACTACGGCACTGGTCGCCGCAAAAGCTCTTCAGCTCGTGTATTTATCAAACCGGGCAGTGGTAAAATCACTATCAACCAACGTGAATTAGACGTATATTTCGGTCGCGAAACAGCTCGTATGATCGTACGTCAACCGTTAGAATTAGTGGAATTAACTGATAAATTAGACCTATACATCACTGTTAAAGGTGGTGGTATTTCTGGTCAAGCGGGTGCAATCCGTCACGGTATCACTCGTGCATTAATGGAATATGATGAGACTTTACGTCCTGCTCTTCGTGCAGCTGGCTTCGTTACTCGTGACGCACGTCGCGTTGAACGTAAAAAAGTTGGTTTACACAAAGCACGTCGTCGTCCACAATACTCCAAACGTTAATTTTTTATTATCGTTTCAAGAAAGCAGAGAGCAATCTCTGCTTTTTTTATGTCTGTAAAAAACAAATTAATTAAAAATTACCGTTCTTTGACTTTTCATTGATTGTTTGTAATTAATTGATTTTAAAGTGAAAATAAGAAATTATTAGCAATTCACCTGCCGGTTATGTTAAAATAATCGCCCATTTTTAGTAGAAGTATATAAGTTAGTTTGGATCTTCGGAGGAATAAATGTCCAATGCATCAAGTAAACGTTCAGTAATGACTCTTTTTTCAAATAAAAATGACATTTACTGCCATCAGGTAAAAATTGTTTTAGCTGAAAAAGGTGTAGCTTACGAAAACGAAGAAGTTGATCTGCAAGCATTATCAGAAGATTTAATGGAATTAAATCCTTATGGCACATTACCAACCTTGGTGGATCGCGATTTAGTGTTATTCAGCTCACGCATCATTATGGAATATCTTGATGAGCGTTTTCCACATCCTCCACTTATGCCAGTTTATCCGGTTTCTCGTGCGAAAAGCCGTCTTTTAATGTTACGTATCGAACAAGATTGGTACCCAACATTAGAAATTGCTGAAAAAGGCACGGAAGTTGAACGTGAAGAAGCATTAAAACAGCTAAAAGAAGAATTGTTAGCGGTATCCGTCATCTTCCAACAAACCCCTTATTTTATGAGTGAAGAGTTTGGTTTAGTCGATTGCTATGTTGCACCATTATTATGGAAATTACGCAATATGGGCGTTGAATTTAGCGGTACAGGAAGCAAAGCAATCAAAGGTTATATGGATCGTGTATTTAGCCGTGATTCATTCTTACAATCTGTAGGTGAAGCTGCACCTAAAAATTTAATGGATGATAAATAATGACCCACACGCCTTCTCCAAAACGCCCTTATTTACTAAGAGCCTATTATGATTGGCTAGTGGATAACGATTTCACCCCATATTTGGTGGTGGATGCTAATTATTATGGTACCAATGTGCCTGCGGAATACGTGAAAGATGGGCAAATCGTCTTAAATCTTTCTGCGGGAGCAACTGGGAATTTGCAATTAACCAATGATTTTATTCAGTTTAATGCACGTTTCAAAGGTGTGGCTCGTGAGTTATATATTCCGATGGGTGCCGCTTTAGCTATTTATGCACGTGAAAATGGTGATGGTGTGATGTTTGAGCCAGAAGACATTTACGATGAGCTCAATCGTGAGCCAACATCCGAACAGCCATTAAGTTTTGCAGAAGCGGTAGATAAGCCAAAGACTGAAAAGAAACCACAGAAATCAGCATCTCATTTACGAATTGTGGATTAATAAAAGAAAAACAAAAGTGCGGTTAAAATTAACCGCACTTTTTTGTTTATTGAATTTTGTTAATTGGCACAATCTTTTTGAATGAAATCAATGCGGATAAAACAATGGCAATGATTAAGGCTATGTAGTTTTGTATTGCAAACAATCTGAAGTCTTCAATATTACTATCATTAAATAAATAAGCAACCAAACTGTAATATAACACACCAATCAGAATGCTAAAGGCAAAATGGCGAAAATTCTTGTGGAATCGTGCAAACATGACGGTAAGACCCGTGAATAACATCGGCAATGCAGCAATAAACATCATTAAAAGCATTAATGCTACGATGCTAGCTAGATCTGTCACTTGCGTTAATAATATGGATGTGATGCCAAAAATAATAGTGCCAAGCAAAGTAAATACAATGGGAATTAACCAACGGTAAGAGGCAAAGCCTTTTTTTTCTATGACTTGGTTAGTTAGATTTACTCCCGTTGAAACAGCCTTAGGCAGTAGTTTATGCATGATTTGGGATTCTAAGAGAATTCCCGCTTTATTTGGAAAAGCAATTAGACCAAAAATTGCAGTTAATACACCGTGGAAAAGGCAGAACTCAAGGCTAATATCACTTAGTGAGCCATAAAAATAAATTCCGGAAGTGAGTGTTCCGATGAAGGTTGCACTAAGAATGCCTTTAATGCTTCTCTTAAATTGACATAATCCGAGAATAAATCCGGTGGATATTCCCCAAATTAGCACAAAGTAAATTGAAAAAAATATGACTGCAGAAAAAAAATTAGCATAGCCAAATAAAACCGCATTACTCAAGACACCTGACCCTGTAGGGAGGGTCAAGTTTGAGAATAAGAATTGAGATACCAATTTGGCACAAAGTGCGGTAAAAACTAGGAAGTAAAGAAAAATACGCCAGAAAGCGAACTGTTTTCTTAGAAAAGACATTTTTGGGGTTCCTTAATCTGTAATATAAAAATTTCTATTAATTATTTTGTTGCCGTTTTCATATTGCGAACAAATTCGGCAAGTTCAGATAAGCATTGAGCCTGATTATTTAAGTTTCGCTCAATGATTTTTACCGTTGCAGAACCTGAAATTGCGCCTGTTGCACCCAGTTGAAGGGCTTCTTTCACTTGAGCTGGTTGAGCAATACCAAAACCTTGTAGAATTGGTGGAGCCTTATGGGCTTTAAGTTGTTCTACAAGTGTATCTAAGTTTGCGGCATGAGCTTGATTCTCTGCACTTGTTACACCAGCACGAGAAACTAAATAGGTATAGCCTTCGCTGTTTTCAGCAACATCTTGTACCGTTTTGGCATCAGCATTTGGTGGGCAAATAAAGACAGGTTGAATGCCATACTTTTTAGCAGCTTGAATATAGTCTTCTTTTGCCAATAGTGGAATATCTGCCACTAAAACCGCATCCACGCCGACTTCTGCACAACGTTGATAGAAATTATCTAAGCCTTTCGCAAAAATTAAATTCGCACAAAGGAGTAAGCTAATCGGAATCTCTGGATATGTTGACCGCACTTTAGCGAGTAATTTAAAGCTATCTTCTGTGCTATGTCCGGCATTCAATGCACGATTATTAGCCGCTTGAATAACAGGGCCGTCTAATAACGGATCCGAAAATGGGAAACCCAGTTCTAAAGCATCTGCGCCATTTTCGACTAAAGTGCAAATAATCTCAAAAGAGCGATCAAATGTTGGATCGCATAATGTCACGAAAGGTACAAAGGCCCCTTCTTTTTTCGCTGCAAGTTCTGCAAATTTAGTTTCAAAACGGCTCATTATAGCATTCCTTTTTCTTTTAAAACTTTATCAACGGTGAAAATATCTTTATCACCACGACCAGAAAGATTCACCACTAAAATTTGTTCTTTATTCGGCTCTTGATGAATCATTTTTAGTGCATGTGCTAATGCGTGGGAACTTTCCAATGCAGGAATAATCCCTTCATGTTTTGCTAACGCTTGGAAAGCATTTAATGCTTCATCATCAGTGATGCTTGGGTATTCTGCACGACCAATGCTTTGTAAGTAAGCATGTTGAGGCCCTACAGAAGGGAAGTCTAATCCAGCAGAAATAGAGTAGGATTCTTCTACTTGACCATCTTCCGTTTGCATTAAAGGTGATTTCATACCGAAATAAATACCCACTTTTGCATGACCTAATGGTGCACCATGTTCACCACTTTCGATGCCATGACCTGCAGGTTCCACACCAATTAAGCGTACACCTTTTTCACCAATAAAATCAGTAAACATACCAATCGCATTCGAGCCACCACCGACTGCAGCAATGACTG
>OODT01001095.1_pt1 | contig 17194 bp, 6 predicted proteins | sample 1671841 | NCBI WGS metagenome assembly OODT01 (sample SAMN06348198, study PRJEB24527) | human gut metagenome | biome: human gut; feature: ankylosing spondylitis patient; material: feces | host: Homo sapiens | place: China | collected 2015-10 | reverse complement strand
AGACTGCCGAGGAGCGAATCCGAAGCCTTGATGAAATCAGACAGATAACAAGAGAACTGATTGATATCCAGATGGATGGCTGCAGCGAGGAGGAGCTTTCTGATAATCAGAGACTTCTTAATGTGAAATACGATGCCTTTATAAAGCAGTATGGAGCCATTACTTCAAAAGCAAACAGAATAGCATTTCGAGACGACAGCGATTACCCACTTCTTTGCAGTCTTGAGGAAGTAAATGAAGACGGGGAGGTGAAAAAAGCGGATATGTTTTATAAGCAGACGATTAAGGCAAAGACTGTCATAGACAGGGTTGAGACTGCTGTGGAAGCATTAAATGTATCCGTTAATGAATTATTAAAGAAAAATGCCATGAAAGAGCAGGCAAACGATGTATTTGAGATATGCAGCTATGTGGATGGACTGGAGAAAAAGATTGATTCCATGACGGAAGAACTCACCAATATGCAGAACCAGATCAAAGAAATGCAGGAAGATACACTTGTCAATAATGCTAAAAAGGCATTGTCAGAAGCACAGGAGCGACTTAATGCCAGATGTGAGCAGATAAAGTCACAGGTATTAGAAGTAAAAGCACAGGTTAAATCTACTGCTAAGAGCATAGTCGATGAAGCAAAGGCAAAGGGAAGAGCTGCATTATACAGGGTGTCGGAGTTCTTAGAAATTAAGAAAAGACGTCTTGATATGCGGAAAAATGTAAGAGGTGCAATCAAGATCACGGATAAGGATATAGCAAAGACAGCACTTCTTGCAAAAGGATTTCGAGAAGCTGGTCAGACAGCAGCCAATGCATTTCGGACTTTTGCTGACAAGCCGGAGATGGATTACTCACAGAAAGAGCAGAAACATCCCATTACAAAGACGGTGCTTGCACCTATGAAAGCAGTGAAAAAGATGCTTGTATTAATGAAACTTCATCTGGATGCATCTATTGATAAGCTGGATAATCTGGCTATGAATGTGCAGCTTGATAAGGAAAAGCATATGGAGAAGGAGCAGAAACAGACAGAGCCGGAGAGGGTAGAAGCTGAACGAGTGGAAACGGAGATTGTATACTCTCCAATGGTTGCTGAACCGCAGGAGTATCGGTATAATGCAGGCAGTTATTTGAGCGACTGGATAACTCCAAGTTCCGAAGCAGTTTCCGTCTGAAGCAGAAAGATATTGATTACATAAATGAAAAAGGGTTGAACACAATCAGACAACATGCAAAGGATTTTATTGCAAAGAGAGAAGCTCCAGCATATATAGCAAATGATGTCAAACAGACACCAATGCGTGGACATCCAGTATTTATTGCCCAGCACGCAACAGCAACATGCTGCAGGGAGTGCATCCGAAAGTGGCATAAAATGCAGCTGGGCAAGAAACTAAGTCAGGTGCAGCGGGATTATCTTGTAGATGTAATCATGACATGGATTCAAAAAGAAATCGAGAGGCAGGAACATAAAATATGAGTTTGAAAAATGTATTGATTATTGTTGATAACATTGACGTATCAATTGATTTTTATGAAGAACTGTTTGGGCCGCGTGTGATTACAAGGCAGGAAGGTAATCAAAAAATGAGCATTTCTGCTAACAGAAATGAAAAGCTATAATGCAACTGGTGTAAAATGTTGTAAATTCTTGTAGTTAACAAAAGGGTAATGATTAAAAATAGTTCTACTTGAAAAATATCAAGCCTGAATGAGTATTCCGTTCAGATTAGATTAGGTTCTAATCTGGGCGGATTTTTTTGCGTGTGCAATGAGCAGAGAACTGATACTTAAATCTATGGTAGAGAAGTTGAGAGATTTTTATGACTTCATAATCATTGGAAGTATGCCGTCTCTTGGAATGATGACAATTAAAGCATGCAGCGTGTCTCATCCTTTGGGATGATTTACATTCCGAAACAAACACGTATAATATAATTCGAGACAGATTGCGAAAGGCTTATGGCAATCTCGCTCTGTATCAAAGTCCAGCGGTATGATGTCAAGAGATAAATAATAAAAAAAGCATATATTTTTGTATACATCTCATGAAGAAAAAACACCCACCTAACCATTACAGGTTCAACAGGGGGGAAAGAACTATTACCTGATTGACACTAGGACAATTATATCATGGGCTTTATTAAGCCTATTGAACAATATTTATTTTGTAACTTATTAACCAAGATGCATGTATTTATGTATCTAAAAGATATTATACGAGGGAGGGAAGAAATGACCAAAAATATTATCATAAAGACCTCCGTTCAGAAACGGTTTGACAGCTTCATGATGCATGGTAGAGTCCTTTTTTTCAGTGCGCCCTGCGGCTTTGGAAAGACCGTACTGGCGGACGCCCTGTTGCACGGTCAGAACGTGCTGCGGCAAAGTGCGGCAGACCCAGGCTGTGCGATTCCACCGTCAGAGCAGGATTGGGACATTCTGCTGATTGACGATCTTCAGCTCATGCAGGAGGAAGCCGGGCAGCAGGCTCTCTGCGAACTGATTCGCTCAAGTCCGGAGCACCGTTTTGTGCTGCTCTCGCGCGGTGTGCCGCCCGGCTGCCTGACGGCGTTTCAGTACACGGGGCTGATGACGGTGCTGGAGGCCGACGACCTGCTTTTTGATGAGGGCGATGTGCGGCGGCTGTTTCAGCTTTCGGGAGTAAACGTAACAGATAGCGAGATTAATGGAATTTTGAAAGAATCCGTGGGCTATCCGCTGGGTGTAGCCATCACGGCGCGGTGCATGTCCCCGGACAAGCCGTGGACGCCGGAGCTGGTGGCGCGGGTGTTCCACGAGGTGTTCCTCTACTTTGAGACCGCCATCTACCGGCGCTTTGATCTGCCGGTGCGGCGCTTTTTGTTGGAGCTGGCCCCCTTTGAAAGTTTTGACCTGGAAATGGCGCGGATGGTCAGCGGTGATCCCCGTGCCGGCGAACGGCTGGACTGGATTTTTCGATACACTACTATGCTGCGCTACGACGACTGCCAGCGCTTCCACTTCTGGTCGGGTTTCCGGGCTTTTCTTCTTTGGGAGATGGAACGGGAGTATACCGAGGAAAAGCGCAAAGCGCTCATCAGCCGGGGCGGGCTGTACTATGAGCTGAAGGAAGACTACGCCCACGCCCTGGAATGCTACACCAGCGGCGGTGACCATTCCAAGGTTTCCGAGCTGCTGGTGCGTAATGCAGAACTTCACCCCGGCATGGGGCACTATGCCGAGATGGAAAAATACTACCGCAGCCTGCCGGAGGCGGAAATTCTCGCATCCCCCTCTCTGATGCAGGGCATGAGCATGCTCTGCGCGCTAGTCATGGATTACGAAGGCTCGGAGCGCTGGTATGGCGAACTGCAAAAGTTTGTCGAACACTGCGGCAGGCAGGACGCCGCCGGAAAGCAGGCGCGCGGCCGCCTTGCATGGCTGGACATCTCCCTGCCCCAGCGGGGCGTGAAGGGTCTGACGGAAACCATCCCCGCCGTGTTCCGGCTGCTGACGAACAAAGAGGTGGCGCTGCCGTCCTTCTCCGTCACGAGCGCGCTGCCGAGCATCATGAACGGTGGCAAGGACTTTTCCGAATGGAGCAAAAAGGACGACCTGCTCTACAAAACCATCCGTCTCCCCGTGGAGGCAGTACTGGGGCGGGACAGTGTGTGTCTTGCCGACTGCGCCATTGCCGAGAGCAAGTTTGAAAAGGGCGAGGACGTCGCCGGCCGGATGCTGTCCCTTCTTCCGCAGATGAACGAGGTCCGCAACCACGGCACGTCGGACATGGAGTTCGCCGTCAGCGGATTGCTGGCCCGCAGCCAGCTGGCAAACGGGCAGCCCACCGACGCGCGGCGCACCATCGAGGTGCTCCATGAATGCTTTGTCGAGCGCGGTTTGACTCGCTTTCTGCCCAATATGGACGCCATGCTCTGCCGTATTGACATGCACACCGGCGACCTTGATGCGGCGGATGCGTGGTACCGGGAAAAAGCCCCCCGGGAGCCGACGCATTTGAACGTCATGCGGCGCTACCAGTACCTCACCCAGGCCATGGTGGAGCTGGCGGACGGCAGACCGGACGCGGCGCTGCTGACGCTTGCCCCGCTGGAGCCGTACATTCAAAACTGTGCCCGTATCATCGACGGCATTCACCTGAATGTCCTAACTGCCATCGCCCTGCGGCGCAAGAAGGATGAGCGGTGGCGCGAGCGATTGACGGCGGCGCTGGACGCGGCGACGGAGTACCGATTCATCCGCACCGTCAGCGTATACGGCACGGCGGTGCTGCCGCTGCTGGAAGCGCTGAACTGGGACGGCGACAAAGCATGGAGCAAGCGGCTGATGGCAGCGGTGCGGACGCAGGCGGCGTTCTACCCGCATTTCCTCGAACCCAGCCTTGCTCCCGGCGAGGAGCTGACACCCACGGAACTGCAAATTCTCCATCTTCTCTGCGCGGACAAGTCCAACGCTGAGATTGCGCAGATCATGGACGTGAAGCTGCCCACGGTGAAGACCCACGTCAGCCACATTCTCGGCAAGCTGGACGTGAAGCGCCGGGCGGAAGCCAGGACAGCCGCGAAGAAGCTGCGGCTCATTCCGGATGATCTATAAAAGCTGTGCCTGTGCTTGAACGGGCTGAATATAAACCTTATACATATAATGATCTCTCGGAATCTTGAGTGATCATGCCAGCAAAACTCTAGCATTGAACTTTGACAAGTAAATATTATTCTTGAACGTAAAAATGAACACAAGAAATAAACATAACTGTCGCTATGTTTCAAAATGCGAATCAACAAGCATGTATAGATCATAGCCATGATAATAACAGTCACGGGAAGAATCCCAGCCGATATCACAATCAGGCTGGGAAAAGTAACGGTCACATTTGCAGTCAGTAATGCCATTCTCTTTGCATTTACAGATACGCTTTTTCCGTTCCCTGTGTGAAGTTACAACAGGAGTTCCATCATCGGCTAAAGCCAGAGCATCCGAATGGATAAGTCCTGTGGATACAGAAACATCAAGGAACTCTTTCTGGTAGATTTTAAAGAGGGAAGAATAAGGCTGTTCATCAAGTTTAAAACCAGTATTTTCCAAAATCGGAAGAAGCTCTGCAACCGTAACTTTTTCCACAGAATCAGCTTTCGTGCCTTTTGTTTTAGGCTTCTTAACCTTGATTTTAAGAGGATGGATATGTGGTGACATATGGTCATCATCAGAGTTCCATAAGCGGTTTATAAAATCATAAAAAGTGCCAAACCCTGGAGTATTACCAGGTTCAAACCCACTGAGGATGGCATAAAGGGGATTGATTTTAAGCTGGGCAGCCCATTCTGTTATCGAGGTAACTTTAAAGTCAATGGAAAGCAGATAAGAACGCTGCATAGAGGAAGGAGTTCTTGGTGCAGGACCGAATTTAGAATATTTATCAGCCATAAAAGTATCGGTAAAAGATAAATCGAGATTCCAAAACCGCTCAATGATATCCCAGGTGGAACGAGCAAGAGCACTTGGGTCAGGATAATATTTACGAAGATTAGTAACAACAAAGTTTTGGTAGTCTGCATGACTGCCACAGTTAACAGGTAACATAAAAATCGCCTCCAATCGAAAAATATCTGCCGCCGCAAGCGACGGTTCTTATTAATCAATAGGCGCGGAGCGCCGCATTTTTCGATGAAGTTGTCAAGTGTTTTGGGCAAAAAGTGGGGGATTTTAATAAAAAAGGAATTTGAAAGCCTTGTATTTACTGGCTTAGAGATTCCGAAAGATTATGGTAAAAGATAGGAGTTTACATGAAAAAGAAAAACACCATGCCAGAGAAGGATTGGCAGCAGACCCATGAAAAAATCAGGTGGAGGGAGCTGCGTAAGCGCATACTTGTGATGGGCTTGACCGTTGCGATGGTTGCCAATACTGTAGACCTGTCCGCACTCTCGGTTTCTGCAAAAACCGATGAAAGTGAGACAGGTAAAACGACTATTGTTTCCTTTGAGGAGCTTTCAAAGGACATCACAGAGCAGACCCTGCCCATCGGTGCGCTTGAGAGCGACATCAAGTTTCCGACCAGCCTGACCGTTACGGTAGAAAAGACCACGCATGCGGATGAAAAGGAAGCCGACGATGAAGAAGATGCTTCCGAGACGGGAGATACAGAGAAGGACGATGCGCAGAAGGATGACAGTAATGGAGATACTGCGTCCTCTGATGATAAGAAGGATACAGAATCCTCAGATGAAAAGGATGGCGATTCCGGCAATGCGGATGCTTCCGAGACGGGAGATACAGAGAAGGACGATGTGCAGAAGGATGACAGTAATGGAGATACTGCGTCCTCTGATGATAAGAAGGATACAGAATCCTCAGATGAAAAGGATGGCGATTCCGGCAATGCGGATGCTTCCGATAAGTCTGGTGCTTCTGACAATGGAAATGCAGATACAAAGGATTCGGATACATCAAAGGATTCTGAAAATTCTGACAAATCAAACAACCCAAATGGCTCTAGCAGCTCTGATACAGAGGATACACAGGCACGTGCCGACCTACCCTCTGCTTTTGGTGCGCTTATTGGCCAGATGGCGGATACCCTTCTGCCGCATAAACTCATAGTACACGCAGCAGAGAAGGACGATGCCTCTGACACGGCATCCACATCCGACGTTGCAGACAATGCAAAGAAAACCGACACAGCATCTACATCCGATAATGCAGACAGTGTAAAGACGACAGGCAGTTCTGACGCAGCAGCTTCCTCTGAGACAGAGACAACGACGGAGAAAATCCGTCTGAAAAACATCAAGTGGGAGCTGAATGTGGAAGAGAGCGATGCAGAAGAATTTGACAGCAGTGAAGCGTCAAACGGCTTCTGCTATGCCTATACGCCGGTACTGCCGAATGAGGATGGAGACGGCAACCAGCTCGTATTGGGTAAAGACGTGGAGCTTCCGACCATCTATGTGCTCGTAGGCGAGTATGGGATTGCACTGCTGGCTGATGGAACGATTGAAGTAACAGAAATGAAAGCTGACGGGACTGTACAGCAAAAATACAACGCTCAGGACCTTGCAACATGGATTGGCGGGCATGGAAGCGCAAACCTGGAAAAAGTTTCCATTAAACTGTTGAATGATGATACCTCCATAACAGAGGAGCTTACTATTGGTACAGGTTTGGCAAAAGAGATAGAGCTGGATTTGAATGGCCATACATTGACACTACAGGGGGGCAATGCACGTTTATATTTTAAAAGAGTAAATATAACAATTACCTCATCCGGCTCGAATAAGGGAACAATTACAGGCAACTATGACTATGGCAATAAATTTAAAGGGGATGGACTGGTAACTGCAGATTATGATTCAATACTGAAAATTGAGCGTGTCACAATCAAAAATGCTGGAAAGGGTTCCACAGTTGCGCTGTGGAACGGTGTGACCTGTACCATTGATGCTGCAAGTATTAGTGGAAGTAGTGGTGATCAGGTAGGTACCATTACTATTGATAACGGTAAAGCCTGTACAATTACCAATACGGAGGTAACCGGAAATGTTGGGTCTGGCTATGGCACCATTATGTTTACGGACAGCTGCTCCGACTGTATTATTAGCGAAGGCGCAGTTATTAAAAATGAGAACAGTGGGGGTTACTGTGTCAAAGTCACGGGTAATTATAACGTTAAAATTACAGTTAAAAAAGGCGCTGCCTTAACGGCGAATGCTGGCAGCGGTACTATAATGAATACCAGTGGTAAGGTAGCCGTAGTCATTGAGGGTGGAACCTTTAATGGACGTCTTTTTCTGCCCGACAACAGCCAGATTGCAGGGGGAACCTTTACCCCTGCTTCAGGCTGTGCGATTGAAGCTAATGGTTCTAACAAAACCCTGCAGGACCTTCTGAAGGTCGGCTATACCTTACAGTATGATGGTGGTACCTATGCAGACCTAACAGCCAGGTGGACAGAAAAAGGGAAAAAGGTAATGGCTGTTAAAAGTCCGCTCTATTTCACGACGCATCCAACGATTGTCAGCGGAGCGGAAATTGTGATGGAAAACTATACCGCTGCTGAGGCGCCTGAGCTAACCGTAGAAGCAGTATCTGGCAGTGCTGGCAGTGACAGTATCTCCTATCAGTGGTATGCCGATGAAACAATAAATGGAACAACAAAAACCCAAGTAGAACAAACGGGGCAGGGTGCAAAAACTGCGACCTACAGGATTCCTACAGGACTTTTGGCAGGCACTTATCAATACTACTGTGTAGCGACCTGCGGTGAATATACGGCGACCTCCAAAAAGGCTGCCTTTACGGTAGAAGAAGGTGTTGCGGAAGTTACGGTAGGTGGGAATACAACACGTTATGCAACACTTACGAAAGCATTCGATGCAGTTAAAGCTACAGTAAATGCTGCTGATGCGGATGCAGACCTTGAAATTACGCTGAAAGTCCTGAAAGATATTTTTGAGACAAAAGGCGAGTGGAAAATAGATGGGGGTACAAAAAAGGTCAGCTTTTGTATGGATCTTAATGGCTGTACCGTTACAGGAAAGGGTCTTTATATCACTGGCGAAGGTGTGGAGGCAGTCTTTAAAGACGCAGGCACGGGACAGAATGGAACACTGAACGCCCCAGTTTCTATTCAGAACAAAGCAAAGCTTACGGTAGAGAATGGTAATTATAAGGGTGTCTTGAGGTTTGTGAATGGTGCGGCTGCAAAGCTAAAAGATGGTTATTATAGCAGCAGTATTTATATTGGAAAAACTGAAGGGATGGACAATACTGATATTTCCTGTACAATTACCGGAGGTACGTATGAGGGAGAAGAGGTTCTGGTATGTGGAGGTGCCACCCTTAGCGTATCCGGAGATACTGCAAAGATAAAGGCTCTGCATATAGACCACAGAGAGTTTAGCCAGATAAAACGCGCAAAAGTAATGCTTTCAGGTGGTAAGTATGGAGAGATTGCTCTGAGCAATTTTGATGAAAACAATGACGACTCTCTGCTTGATGAAGCACATGGTTATGCTATCGCGGATACGCTGGCAGAAGGCTATGCTTTTTATTCAGCCGGTATTAAGACCGATATAAGCAGAACGGATAGAAGTCAGGGCAGTGTAGAAGTGCTTCGCGCTGACACGCCGGAGGATACATCTCAGGCCGTTGTAAAGTTTCAGATAGAAAAAAATAGCGGTGAGACAAAAACGATGTATTTCCTGACATGGGATGCAGCCATGTTCTATCTGGAAGAATCGAAAGAGCATCAAAAGAATGAAGAATACAAGTTATGGAAGAAGCTGGAAATCCTGCTGCTGAAGGATACGATAACAGGTAAGAGTATAAACAGGATGCTCAATAAAGTATATTTGCCGGCTGAGATAACGCTGCGTTCAGAGGGTAATGAGCCACATACCTTGACGGGTAGGGGAAACTACCTGTTTATGACAGGGGGGCAGGATGTTACCATAGAAAATATAAACGTGGTCGGAAACATAGACTTTCTTGGTGATACGAGAGGTACACAGGCGCAGGATGCCGTTGTACTGCGGCTGGGCGAGAGGGCAACCGGGCTAGAGAATATAGCGGTTACTGGCAATGCTGAGATAGTTATAGAGAAGGGAGCAGAAATACCTAAAACGTTTACAGGAGATGGAGGTAATCTGAATGCCAGCATCTACTGCAATCATGACTCTGCTGATTTTTCCAGCAAAATAACGCGGGGAGCCAGCGCATTTAAGGTATGGTTTCCGATAGAGCTGGGTGGTATCGCTCTGCCTACAGGTGGAGAAAATGACACGAATGTCACACAGAGGGACGGTGCAACCTACGGACTGTACAGCAATGGAGGTACGACGGACCAGAAAATTAAGGTCACGGGCGAGGTCTGCTCTTATGAGCCTTATGGTGGCAAAGCAGTAACGATAGATACGACAGACCTTTCCTTCACGATGCCGTCTTCTAAGGTAACCCTTAAGGCACATACGAAGGATGACTATGGCTATTGCAGCAACTGCAAAAGGACTGACCTTGTGGAAGCCTATAAGAAAAGCAGACTGATAATTGAGGGTCTGGAGGGACGTATTTACGATGGCTATCCGCAGGTAATGACGGGTATTACACTGAAAACTGCAAATGGAGATGTAAAGCTTACCGGACCAAAATACAAATCTGGAAAAGAGCTGGCACAGGATTCAACAGATCCTAATAATGCAGACATTACAAACGCAGATTATACAGTAGTCTATAAAAACAACATTAAATATAATGCAAGTAAATGGTCAGAAAATGCGCCTACAGCGACGATTACCGGACGCGGCGCTTACTATGGTACGGTTGACTTTAAGTTTGCGATTGAAATGGGTGAGATGCAGGCAGCAGGCGCTAAGGCAACTGCGACAGAGTATGACGGAAAGGCACATACGGCATTGACTGACAGTGATGACATAAGTGTGACGCTTAAAGCGGATAAGTATGATGCGAATGCCCATATTCCGGTAACAGACGGCTGTATTGCGCCCTGCACGGGTAAGACGCTTGCAGAGGATGGATTTGACAGTGAGCATGCGGATAAATTCCCGCTGAAAATATCCTGCAAATCGGCAGATGGGAAATGGTATGATAATGCGAATGAGTATACGGTTACCAATGCAGGCAGCTATTCTTTTGAGGTTCAGATGTGGGCAGGAAACAACAGTTGCCAACGTTTGGACATACCGCTGACAGCGGAGATTGAGCCGAGAGATTTAAGTAAGTTATCAATTCCTTCTACCCCGCTTAGTGGCTGTGCTTACTACACCGGAAAGCCGTATTCTTTTGATGACCTTGACTGGGAAGCTGCAGACCTTAAAAAGATCCTGACAGACAGCGGCGTTACAGGTGCGGATGGCGGCAGCTATGTTCTGGTAAAGGATACAGACTTTACGGTAACGGAGGAAGATGCGACCGGACCTGCTACAGGTGCAAAGCCGGCAAAGCTTAACCTTACCGGCAAGGGCAATTATACGGGAAATGCGGCGATACGCTTTGAGATTCCGTATGCCTTTACGCTGGCGCAGACTCCGGTTTCTGGCACTGATAAATGGTACAGGGCGGATGTGCCTGTAAGCTTTGCGATTGATGACCAAAATGACGCAGCTCAGATTTTATACAGAAACAGTAAAGCTGCTGCTTCAGATTCCTGTCTAAACGGCAGCGTGGAGATTTATGAAGGTCTTGAGGCGGCGGTTGCAGGCAAAAATCCGGGCTATACCTTCACGCAGGAGGGTAAAAATACGGTAACGCTCTATGGAAAGGATACGGCAAAGGGCTGTCTTTCCGAGCCGGTGGAGGTAACCATCTGCATTGATAAGAGCGCACCGACCTGGGCGGATAAGGATGGCGTGGCGGATGGTTATGGTATCCAGATTAAGGAAAACTGGTTCCGGTCGCTTTTGAACACCATCAGCTTTGGCTATCTTTATAATGATGCAACACTGGATATTAAGATACAGGCAAATGATAAGAAAGCCGATGTGGCTGAGGTCAGCGGCATTTCCAGGTATTACTATTATGTTGAGAAGGTTTCAGATACGGCGTTGGCATCAGTAAAGACAAAGGATGAACTGGATGCGCTGGCAGCGGGCGGTAAGTTTTCGGAAGCAGCCGCAGGAACAGGCACTATTCTTCCAGCATCAGACGGCGCAACCATTTCGGGCAGCCTGAGCAGCGAAGGAAATTACGTGGTCTATGCCTATGCAGTGGATGGTGCGGGAAATCAGAGTGATTATATCTGTACCGATGGCATTGTGGTGGATGCACAGGCTCCTGTAGTAAAAATAGCTGACCCGAAAAAAGAAGACGGTACCCTGAAGGATACAGAGGCGATACTCAAGGTTAATTTAAGCGAGGATGCAACGCTGATGTGGTTCTTTGTATCCGAAGGAGTATTTGACGGGGTTACTGACTACACCTACGACGACTGCAAAAGAGATATTGAAAGTTATATGAAAGGTGAGCCAAAGTACCCACAGTTCGCTGTCGAAAACGATGGAAAATGGGCGCCCCGCAATGGGTGGAATTTTAAACCGGACGAAAATCTTTATTGTGGACAATGGGAAGTTCGTACGGAGGGACTTAAGTATAGTAATGCTAACCAAAACTTTGTTGCGAGTTGGACACCTGCAATCTTCAAAACGACAGGAACAAAAGGTGATAATAAAATTGAAATAGGTAATTTTGGAAAGCCGGACGTTTATTTTTCATTGTATCCAAGTAAGAAAACTGCAGTCTGGATAGCAGCCATTGACAAGGCAGGCAATATAACGGCATTAACGGAGCCTGCTATTGAATTTACCACTGCAAAGACGATTCCGTATGTAAAGAATGCACCGGTTCTTTCCGGTAACTATGGAGATACGGTATCTGCCATGCTTAAAAAAGCAGATACGACAAAGGCAAGCGTGACAGCAGGACAGAACAGTGACACGAAGATTGAGGGTACATGGACTCTGGCATCTGAGGATGCAGATAAGCTTCCGACAGTCGGTACAAGTGAGAAATATACGCTTGTCTTTACACCTACAGGAAGTGATGCAGATACCTATGATCCTGTAACCTGTGAAGTGACACCGGAGGTTTCTAAGAAGCAGATTACCGTAGTCATTGCTGATAAAGAAAAATTCTATGGAGAGAAAAAACCTGCACTTACATGGAGTCTTGCCTCAGGTGCTGCCTACCCAGACAATGTTTTGGTAGCAGATGATACCGAAGAAGCGCTTGGCATCAGCTTATCAACTACTGCGAAAGACAATTCAGATGTTGGAACCTATGCAATTACAGGAACATCAAATAGTGCCAATTATGAAGTATCCTTTACCGGAAGCGGTTCAGATGGCGAGAGTGGTATTCTGACAGTAAAACAGGCAGCAAATAGTTTTACTACAGAACTTAGCTGTTCTGATTATACTTATGCAAAGGATGAGACACCAGAACCAAATGCAGCAGCAAAATTCGGTACAGTAACTTATAAGTATGCAACAGCAGCCTTAGATGGTACTGCATATAAGGCACCTTTAGACGAATCTGCATATACAGATGCCATACCTGTAAATGCAGGAATCTATGCAGTAAAGGCTTATGTTGCAGAGACAGATAACTATGCAGGACTTACAAGTGATCCGGTCGTATTTACGATTAACAAAGCAGCTGAGCCGACCATAGCTGGTGAGGAAAGGAGTTATGCATATTCAGCCGGTTCAGGAGGCAAGACAATTGGTGTGGATATTGCAGGAAAGCTCCCGACAGATAGGGGCACTACAACATATGCGGTTGCAATAACAGATACAGAGCAGCTTTTAAGTGAGGTAACTGTCGATACAGCCGGAAATCTGACCTATAAAGTAAATCAGGTAGATTCGTCCAAGGTTGGAAAGACAGCAATTATCACAGTAACAGCTTCGATGGAGAACTATGCGAATGCTGGATACACGTTGACAATTAGTATTATAGATAAGAAGACGGTAGAAATTAAGCGTGGAAACACCGTATCCGTAGATGGAAGTAATGTGCTGACCTATGGAGAAAAGGTTTCAAAGCTGACACTTGGAAATACCATTTTTGTGGAAGCCGGTACAGATGATGTGATAGAAGGTATTCTTTCATGGAGCAATCCGGACGAGATACCGGCAGCCGGAACCACACAGGCGGGCTGGGTATTCAGGCCGGCAGACAGCAGACATTATGCTGAGCTTACCGGAACAGCAGCTATCACAGTTGCTAAGGCAATACCGACAGTCGTAACAGTTCCAACCGTTGCAGAGCGTGAATACAATCCTGATGTTGTACTTACCGATTCTGATATGACGGGCGGAAGTGTGACAGGGGCAGATGGCAATGAAATTGCAGGAACATGGAGTTTTACAGGAACGAACATCGTTCCGACTGTAAACAACAAAGGCTATCAGGCAGTATTTACACCTAATGACACAAACAACTACAATACCGTAACTAGAACAATAACTGTTAAAGTAACTAAAGCAACACCGGTAATTGCAGAGAAGCCGACAGCAGGCGCACTTACCTACTGACAGAAACTTTCAGACAGTACCCTGACCGGAGGAAAAGCAGCTTATCAGACAGCAGAAGGAACTGAAATCACAGGAACATTTGCATGGAAGAACAGCAGTAGCAAGCCTATAGTAGCAGACAGCGGAAAGACAGAGTATGATGTGACATTTACACCATCAGATACAGCTAATTACAATGCTGTTGGTATAAAACTCAGTCTTACGGTCAACAAGGCAGCGAAAGCTCCGAATATGCCGGAAACTACAATGGCTCCGGCACACAGCACAAAGAAGGTTGGCGAAATTACGCTTTCGGATGGATGGAGCTGGCAGGAGGCAGATAGGGACACGGCGCTTGCAGATGGTGTGGCAGTAACAGCGACCGCGGTTTATACAGGAGCTGACAAGGGCAACTATGAGACAGAAAGTGTAAGCATTACGATTACAAGAAGCGAATGTGATCACACACATACTGAAATACGGAATCAGCGGGAAGCGACCTGCAAAGAGGAGGGCTATACCGGAGATACATACTGTAAGGATTGTGGTGAAAAGCTTGCCGCTGGTACAACAATCGAGAAAAAACCGCACAAGGTCGGAACACCGGCTACCTGCGTATCAAAAGCTGTGTGCAGTGTTTGTGGCGAAACCTTTGGTGAAGTGGATGCCACGAACCATGTGCATACAACCGTGAAGAACCGAAAGGAAGCAACCTGTACGCAGACCGGATACGCAGGAGATACCTATTGTACGGACTGTGATAAACTTCTGAGTACCGGAAAAGAGCTGGCAGCATTGGGACATGATTATAAAGCAACCGTGACAAAGCAGCCAACGACAACCGAGGAAGGCATCAGAACCTACACCTGCACCAGATGCAACAGCAGCTACACAGAGAGCATTGCGAAGCTGCCGGAGGAAAAGCACACTCACAACTATACGGGAAGCATTACGAAGGAAGCAACCTGTACAGAGGCAGGGGTAAGGACGTATACCTGTTCTTGTGGAAACAGCTACACGGAGAATATTCCGGCAACAGGACACAGCTATGTATCAAAAGTAACCAAGGCTGCAACGACAACTGAGGAAGGCATCATGACCTACACCTGCTCCAAGTGCGGACACAGTTACACACAGCCGATCGCTATGATTAAGTCCGATAACAGCAACAAGGATAATGGCAGCCAAAACCAGAAACCGCAGTCTGGCACAGACAATGGTAATCAGAATCAGAAGTCACAGCCTGATACGGATAATGGTAAGGACAATGGTACTTCAATTAAGCCATACATCAAGGATGACAGCGGCAAGGAAGGCTGGGATGTTATCAAGCCACAGCTTGAAGAAGCTAAGTCAGGCGATACAGTAACAGTTGTCATGAATGGAACGACTGTAGTACCGAAAGATGTAATTGACAGTATCAAGGGCAAAGATACAACACTTGTTCTGGATATGGGAAATGGTCTTTCCTGGAAGATTTATGGAAAGGATATTACTGATGCAGCCGGAGATATTGATTTTGATGTGACAGTCGGAGCCGACGCAGGAAAATCCATTCCTGTGGATGTGATCAACAACGTGACCGGGGAACGTTCTTCCTTGAACCTGACTCTTGCTTATGACGGAGAGTTTGGATTTACAGCCACACTGACCGTCAACATGGAATCAAAGAATGCAGGACTGTATGCGAACCTGTTCTACTACAATGAACAGACCGGAGAACTGGAATTTATCAGCGCAGGACAGATTGATTCGGATGGAAATGTGGAACTTGTATTTACCCATGCATCAGATTACACGATTGTTGTTGATGCCAAGATTATGAGTGATAACGGTCAGGCAGACAACAAATCTGATGAAACCATTCCTGCACATAAGACAGATGACAGCACTTCAAAATATGCATGGAATAATACGATAATCATTATTATAGGTATCTGTATTATACTGATTGTTTTTGGAGCCGTATTCTATGTAAGGAAAAAGAGTGGTTCTGAGGAAGAATAAATATCTGAAATTAAAATGAAATAATTAAGAAGTAAGAAAAGAGGCAGTGCCATTGATTGGTGCTGTCTTTTTTTATGATATTGGTTCATATTGGACCTCAATTGACCTTGAAGCAGTACTGGTTGAAGAAAGCAAATTGCCAAAGAAGCTTGACTAATTTCAGTTTGCGGAGCTGAGAAGATGAGTTGGACATAATATCCAGCTCAATCTTCTACATGGAAGACATCTTCCACCAGCATATTAAAGTGATTTTAGGGTTCTCTTTGCGGTATGCAGCGGCTATGGCATTTTGTATGGAACCTTGAAGATTCAGTTTGTTATTTTGGTATTTCTTTTTTATATCTTCGCGAGTTCCAGCCGGAGCATTTTTGTAACTGCTGATTGCTTTATCATACATATCATAGACACTGCTTGAATCTATTTCTGTCATAATTGTGTTTAATGCAATATTTTTAAGGGCAGTTTCAATAAACATCATTTTTCCATATAAAAGAGACTTTAGTTTTGTGTCATTGAAGTGCTATACTAACATAGATAACATGATGGCAATGATAATGCTAAGGTGTTCCGACATAAAGGTTCAACTGTCATGGGAAACGGATGAATGGTCTTCCTTCTTCTGCTTGGGCTAGGATATCCGGTATATAAATCAGCCGCAAGGGTGCATGCACCACTCCGTGGAAACCCTTGCCCCTGATTTATATACCAGATGAAAAGTAGTCAAGCAGAATAAAGGATAAGTATGTTGCCAGAGGCAGCTACCTGCTCACACATTCTGATGATGTCTCAGGTATGAGAGAGATTTCGGAGAAGGAGGCTGCTGAGCTTGGTATAGATCTTACAATGATAAAGGTCTGTAGAAGATTTAGGCATCTTGCGAAATTAGACAGGCTACGAATTGATATGACTGAGCATCGTAGTGGTTTAAATAAGCACTTGTTTGGATATATTGAGTACTGCGGTATGACATCTTTGGATTTTGTACGGCAGTATCAATAAAGAAAATGGTAATGTTTCGTTGAATGTTTTTGTGCAACTAGGGATGAGAGTGCTACCGTTGTCGATGATTGGATTTTGCTGTAAGGATATATTTTCGTTTATCTCGCTATTGATTGATTCACTTGTTATTCAGACAGATGCTAACAGTAAGCAGGTAGCGGATT
>OODT01001073.1_pt1 | contig 17643 bp, 18 predicted proteins | sample 1671841 | NCBI WGS metagenome assembly OODT01 (sample SAMN06348198, study PRJEB24527) | human gut metagenome | biome: human gut; feature: ankylosing spondylitis patient; material: feces | host: Homo sapiens | place: China | collected 2015-10 | reverse complement strand
CAATACGCACCGTAAAAGCCATTGAGTTCCACATCAAAGTGCAGGTGTTTCATGCTCTCCCTCCAAATCCGATCTTCACGATCTGCATTTTCATCCCGTTGTCCCCGATCCTTGCAAGGAATCGGAAAAAGCCGCTGACCGAAGGGTCTTTCAGGTCGCTGTAACCCAGCATATAGCCCCGGCTGGATACCTGCAGGCGGCTGTCCCATGGGGAAAGCTCACTTTTGGCATCCGAAACGGCGAAATATGCCCCCACATCCTTGATCTTTGCAGTCTTGAGCCATGTTTTTGCGATCATCTTCACCGCCATACGGTTGGCGGCATCAAAGACCAGCACACCGCCGGGGAAAGCGTCTGCCATCCCCCGCACCAGTTTCCGGACCTGCTGGGTCGGGAAGTAATAGAACACCCCGGAGGCAAAAAACACCGCCCCGCCGGAGGCATCGATTCTGTCAAACCATGCGGGGTCTTTCAGGTCGCAGGGGATATTTTGCTCCCGCTCCCCGGCGGGCAGCAGCTGCTGCCGCAAGGCAATGACATCGGGAAAGTCCAGATTGTAGATCTTGCAGCTGCCGTTGTCGCAGGCTCTGCCGGTGCTGTCCAGCCCACAGCCCAGATTGACCACCGCTGCGCCGGGGTGCGTTTTCAGGTATGCCCGCACCTCAAAGGCAAGGTCATTCTGCCGCATGGCGACCTCCAGCGCACCGAACCGCTGCATCAGGCTGCGGGAGTTTTCCTCTGCCTGCGAAAAATCGTAGTCGATCTGGTCGAGCAACCGAACCGCTGTTTCGTCTTGGTAAAGGTTCGGATACAGCTCGGTACACAGCTTCCGGGAATACAGCGGGAGGATCAGCGTCTCCTGCACGGTGTTTTTCTCGATTTTGTATTTCATAGGTTCCTTCCTCAGTGAATAAAAACTGTCATAATTGCCGCCAGTACAGCCGCTATGACCGCCATACCTACCGTACGATAGGCGCTGCGGATTGCTTCTTTTCGCTCCATACTTCGTTCTCCTTACACTATTTCACCGCTTTTGCGCCGTAACGCACAGCCAGCCCTTTTTATTTTTGTGGCTCTGAATCTTACAGAAGCCTGCTTGCTCCAGATATGTTTTCAGGGCAGTATCCGTGTAGATGGTCACGCCGTTGATGATCTGTGTCCATTTGTCGTCTTTTGCTGTTTCGCCGTTTGCTTCATTGCAGATGAAAAAGACCCCGCCGGGCTTCAGCACCCGATAGACCTCTCTGAAATTCTGCACAAGTTCCGGCCAGAAATAGACCGTTTCAAAGGCGGTCACTACCTCAAACTGCTCCGCTTCAAACGGCAGTTCTGCCACACTTGCCTGCTGCACGGTACACCGTCCTGCCGCAATGGCGCCCGCATTGACCTTACGCGCTTTTTCTACGCTGACAGCCGAATAATCGATGCCCTGCACCTTGCCTTTAGGGCACAGTTTCAACAGCGTTTTGATGTTCGCCCCGCCACCGCAGCCGCAGTCCAGCGCCCTGGCATCCGGGGCAGGCTGCAAAAAACGCAGCCCCCACGCTGCCATTGCGCTGTGGCCAAAGTTCATCATGGTAACCATGATCTTCCCGCCAAGACCTACGGGCTTGCGGGTGTTTTCAAAAAAGGACATAACGCCACCCTCTTTCTATTTACAGTTCACAATGCAATGCTTTTCACGCAGTTCCTCGCGCTGTAGTTAGTAAAAGCTAACTTTTTGTTCTATAAAAAGCCGCATCTCAGCGGCCCTTCTGCCAAAATAATACGCCCTGCTGTTGTCGCTGTCAAGAAGTTCAGGTATTTTCGGAGATTCCGAAATAGATTTCGTTTTCAAGACCCCCAACCGTCACCCCAATGCCACATCCAGCACCATCATCACGCTGAAGCCTACCGCAAAAAACACGGTGCCAACGTTGGAGTGCTGCCCCTGCGACATTTCCGGGATCAGTTCCTCCACCACAACATACAGCATGGCTCCGGCAGCAAAGCTGAGCAGATAGGGCAAAGCAGGCACCACGATGCCTGCCGCCAGAATCGTCAGCACTGCCCCGATGGGCTCTACGATGCCGGACAGTACGCCGCCCCAGAACGCCCGGCCTTTTTTCATTCCTTCCGCCCGCAGGGGCATGGAGATGATGGCACCCTCCGGGAAGTTCTGAATGGCAATGCCAAGGGAAAGTGCCAGCGCCCCGGCGGCGGTGATCTGAGCAGTTCCGGCAAGGTATCCGGCATAGACCACGCCCACTGCCATACCCTCCGGGATGTTGTGCAGCGTCACCGCCAGAACCATCATGGTGGTGCGCTGGAGCTGGCTTTTTGGCCCTTCGGCCTGCAAACTGTTCTGGTGCAGATGCGGGATGAGATGGTCCAGCAGCAGCAAAAACAGGATGCCCAGCCAAAAGCCTGCTACCGCCGGGAAAAACGCCAGCCTGCCCAGATCTGCTGCCTGCTCCATAGCCGGGATCAGCAAGCTCCATACCGATGCCGCCACCATCACTCCGGCGGCAAAGCCGGTGAGGGCGCGCTGGATGCCGTCACGCAAAGTGTTTTTTAAAAAGAACACACAGCCTGCCCCAAGGCTTGTACCCAGAAAGGGGATCAAGATCCCCCAGAATGCGTCTTGTATCATGTAGTACCTCCTTGCGGTTAAATATAACTAACCATACAAGCAGTATACTGCGCTCCGGCAAAAAGGTCAAGGGCTTTGCGGTATAGAGGATGCAGATCGTTTCCTGCATCGAAAAATTCACCTCTGCAAACTTTCCGGTTTCTGCTTGACAACACCCGGTGGGAGTGCTATTTTTACTTTGTAAATTTGTTTTGCCTAACCATCTGAGGGGCTTTGCCCCTGTATTTTTTGCATCGATTGTTAGGTGATGCTAACTGTTTTTTCAAAACTGAGATAGAGGTGTGTTACCATGAGATTGAAAAAAGTATTTGCAGGTGCACTTGCGGCCGCTATGCTGGTATGCGCTGTGGCAGTCCCGGCCTTCGCTGCGGAAGAGGTGGAACAGGAAAACTGCCTGACCTCCAGCTATGTCCAGATGAACATCCCCTACGCCGACTTCTACAAGGCTACCGGTGTGGACAACGCATCTGAGATCGACGCTGTGACCAGCGCCACCAGGAACAAGCCCCGTGCGGGCAAGCTTGTCGCCGGTTCCTACCACGTCAACGCAGATGGCACCGACATCACCGGCGTTTCCTTCCCGGTCAAGGTGCTGACCCCGTGGGCGCTGAAGAATGCAAAGCAGGTCACCGATGCCGACAGCTACGACATTACCGTTACCCTGAAGGGCAAGGAATCCACCACCACCTATACCGGTGTGGACGCCCTGTTTGAGAACGAGAGCTACGCTTACTACAAGCTCAGTGAGACCCCTGCCTACTACATCACCGCATGGTATGACCTGCTGAGCGGCAAGTGGGAGTTTGGCAAGGTCCACGCCACCGAGACCACCGTAGAGGGCACCACTGTGGAGCTGAATACCAACGGTCACCATGCCACCTACGAGATGAAAATCTCCGGTTTTGATCTGGACTACAAGGCCAACAAGGTCTACGGCGCAGTTCTGACCACCGCCGATGGCAGCGAGTACGGCCTGCGTCATCTGGCCAACATCTGGCATGGTACCAAGCTGGGCTTCAATGCCGATGATCCTTACTTTGCATCCATCATCGGCAAGACGATTACTCAGATCACCTTCTACGCCGCCGACGGTGTGTATGTCCTGCCGGTCAGCGTGGCACTGTGAGGCTGCGGAAAACTGCCTGATCCAGCAAAATACAGTACAAAACGGCAAGGTCGCTTGAAACAGGCGGCCTTTCTTTTCTCTGTTTTGATGTTCGCCCCGCCGCCGCAGCCGCAGTCCAGCTCCATGGCCGGAACCAGCAAACTTCATCCTGATGTCGGCACCTTCTGCCGAAAAATTAGCCTCCATAAACATCCCCGCTTTTTCTTGACAAGGCTCTACAGGAGTGCTATTTTAGGTTTCGTCAATTAGCCAATTCTAACCATCTGAGGGGCCTCGCCTCGCAGGTTTTTCTTTGCATGAAATGTTAGACCAGACTAACTATATGACCGCAATTTTCTGCCATTGCGATGAAAGGAGAATTTTTCATGAAACTGAAGAAATTTCTTTCCCTGCTGCTGTCGGCGGCTATGGCGTTCAGTCTGTTGACCGCTACCGCCTTTGCAGCAGCCCCCGCCGAGGAGGAGAACGGCTTTTTCGATTTTCTGCTGGGCGAAAAGTACACCTACCTCTATGCTGCCCTGACTTGGGATGAGTACTGGGCAAATGAGAAGGTCTATGCTGCCGGCAACGCTGCCGCCTCTGCACAGCTGGACAGCCACGAGGAGCACGACCTTGGCGCATTTGATGCAGTCTCCCGCGCTACCGTCAACCACGGCCTGCACCGCGGCAGCTTCCAGAGCACTGCTGTGATCTACGCCAAGGACGGCAGCAGCTACACCGTTTCCCACTGGTCGGACGATGGCAAGACCATCTATCTGGCCGATGGCACCTCCGTGGGCTGGAACCGGGGCACCATTACCAAGGCCGACGGTTCTACCGTGCAGATGGATCACTACGAGGTGCTGGGCACCAAGTATGTGCCGGTGCGCGTGGCCACCAGCGACCTTGCAGATTTCTGCTCCAAGTACACCGTGGTGGAAAACGGCGGTCAGCTGGTGGGTGGCTACTCTGAAAAGGAACTGACCGCCTATACCCTGACGGCTACGGTGGACGAAAACACCAACGGCCTGAAGTACGCAACCAAGAGCGGCGATGGCTACACTTTCTCTGCCGCACATACCGGCACCGGTTCCGGCGTGGCAGAAGCCGCCCAGAAGGCTGCTGATGGTCTTACCGTGAACCTGCGCAGCGGCAGCGATGTAGGCAGCTTTGGCGAGTTCATCCGTGTGGATCTGAACGGCAATTACGGCGAGCTGGGCTCCCGGATGCAGTCTGTGGTGTGGACCTACTACGGCGATGACAGCACCTATATCCACGCCAAGGCCTCCTACGGCACTAAGTTTGCAGCCGACAACTGGATGCACAAGTCCATGGGCATCCAGATGGGTCTGAGCGATTCCGCCCGCTGCCAGCTGCCGGAGGGTACCGATGGCACCGGCTACTGGACTATCACTATCCGCGCACTGGGCTATGCCGACACGGTGGTGAAGTTCCAGACCACTGCCGAGAACCTTGCCAAGCACGAGCTGGCAAGCGATGCAGACCGCGCCGCCCTGCAGGCTGTGGTCGCCACGGCACAGAGCAAGGCAAAGGCCGCTTACACCGCAGCCAGCTACGCTGATCTGGAGACTGAGCTCGCCGAAAGCATGGAACTGCTGAGCCGGGATACCCTGTATAAGGCTGCTGCACTGGAACAGGTGACCCACCTGACCGATGCTGTGCAGAACCTGAAGGCTGCCTGATCCAGCAAAATACAGTACAAAACGGCAAGGTCGCTTGAAGCAGGCGGCCTTGCTTTTCCGTGTCAGGAGAAGATGGAATGAACAAAAAACGATGCAATGCGCTGCTGCCGCTGGTGCAGCTGCTCCCGGCGGTGGCGGCAGCAGCAGCCGTGCTTTTTGCCCTGCCCCGCACCGTGCCGGTGCTGGCCGCCGTGCCGGAAAGACTGACGGCTGTGGTGGAGCAGCCGTCAGAAGCCGCTTCCTCCGAAGCGGAGGAAGAAGTACTGCCCAAGCTGCCCTATGCCGATGGAATTTACGTCGGCTCTTCCCGGGGCTACGGCGGTGCCGTCCGGGTGCAGGTCACCATGGAAAACGGCAGCATCACGGAGGTCGAGATCTTGGACGCTTCCCACGAGACAAAGCAGTTTCTGCGGCGCGCCAAGCGGCTTTTGACCACCGTGGTGGAAGCCCAGAGCTGGGAGGTGGATGCCGTTTCCGAGGCCACCTATACCAGCCGGGGCATTCTGGGTGCGGTGCAGAACGCCCTGACCGGCGAGGTAGTCAACAACCCTCTGCCGCCGCAGCCAAAGCCCGCCGCACCGCTGGTGGTGGAGGAATTTACCGCGCCCTCTACCTACCTTGACGGCATCTACACCGCCGAGGCCATGGGTTTTGAGGGCGAGATCACGGTGCAGGTCACGGTGGCAGAGGATAAGATCACCGATATCACCCTTCTGAGCGCCGAGGACGAGGAGGAATATCTCTCTCAGGCAAAACAGGTCATCCCCGCCATTCTGGAAGGGCAGAGTCCCAACGTGGATGCCGTTTCCGGCGCGACCTACTCCTCCACCGGCATCCTGAACGCGGTCAAGCTGGCACTGGCAAAGGCGGCGGTTGCCCCGGCAGAGGAAGCCGAACCGGAGCAGGCAGCATCGGAAGAAGCGGCAGAAGCCGCGGCACCATCTGAAGCAGAAGGATCCGAGGAAATGCCGGTCGCTGCGCCCACCGTGGAGGTGGTGCAGCCGGAAGAAAAGAGCGTCGTTCCCGCATGGCTCAAAGAAATATGGCAGCAGCTTTTCCCGGCAGATGCACCGGCATCCTCTGAACCGGAACCGGCATCTTCTGAGGAAGTGCTGCCGGCACCCGAAGCGGTACTGCCGCCGGAAGAGACCGAAGCCGAACCTGAAACGGAAGGAGCAGTGGAATGAAATACAAGAATTTTCTTCTCCGGGCGGTGAACCTGCTGCTGATTCTGGGGGCACTATGGCAATACCAGCAGGTGGCGCTGGTCCGGGCAGCAGCGGTGAGCCAGCGCAAGCAGGAGATCGCTGAGGTGGAAGCCTACAACGCTTCCGTTTTGCAGGCGCAGAGCGCAGCGCAGGCAGAGCAGACTCAAAGCGGCTACCGGGACGGCACCTATGAGGGCAGCGCCTTTGGTTTTGGCGATGTCATCCGGGTGTCGGTGACCATCCAGAACGGAAAAATGACCGATATTGCGGTGCTGGATGCCTCCGGCGAGGATAAGCCCTACTATAAGCAGGCGCTGCCTTTGCTGGACGAGATGCTGTCAGTACAGTCTGCCGGGGTGGATACCGTTTCCGGCGCTACCCTCACGGCAGAAGGTCTCATCGGTGCAGTCGAGGACGCACTGGGAAAGGCGGCAGGATGATGGAAAAAACACAGGCAAAGCCTTTGACAGTGGCGCAGCAGCGTCAGCGGGACAAAAAGCGCCGTATATGGCTGCGCACCGGGGTGCAGTTGTTCTTCTTTGTGTCCATGCCGGGCGCGTTCGTGGCCGGGTTTTCCGGGGTAAAGCAGATCTTTCTGCACATCGGTGCGGGCGAGGTGCTCACAGCGGACAGCTTCACGCTTTCTCTGCTGGGGCTGTGCGGCTTCACTTTGCTGTTCGACCGTTTTTTCTGCGGATACGCCTGCGCCTTTGGCAGCTTGGGTGATGCCGTCTGGGCACTGTCCGGGCTTATCCAGAAAAAGCTGTTCCACCGCAAAAAGCCACTCCGTCTGCCGGAGCGGGCGGTGCTTTGGGGGCAGAAGGTCAAATATCTGCTGCTGGCGGGGCTGGTGGCGCTGTATGTGACCCGGCAGGAAAAGCTGCTGACCGGCGCAAACCCGTGGGAAGTGTTTTCCCGCCTGACGGCTCTGCGTCTGCCGCCGGAGGGCTTCGGCGTAGGCATTGCGCTGTTTGTGCTCATCTTGCTGGGCATGGCAGTGCAGCCCCGGTTCTTTTGTCAGTTCCTCTGCCCTATGGGAGCGGTGTTCGCCCTGCTGCCGGTGCTGCCCTTTGCGCGGCTGCACCGGCAGAGCGATGGCTGCATCCCGGGGTGCAATGCCTGCAAGCAGCAGTGCCCGGTGTGCCTGAAGCTGGAGGAAAGCAGCCTGCGCAGCGGGGAATGCATCGCCTGTGAAGCCTGCGTGGGCACCTGCCCTAAACAGAACATCCACCGGTGGGATATAGCCTTGTGCAAGCACCTGTGGCTGCCGGTGCTGGGTAAGGCGCTGCTCTTCTTCCTGCTGGGCTGCTGGCTGGGTTTCTGCCGGTTTATCTGAACCTAAAAGGAGGCCGTCGCACAACATTTGTGCAGCAGCCTCCTTTTGGCTGGGACGATTTGTCATTTTTACAGGGAAGGCTTCTGCTCCAACAGATCTGTCATGCTGCGCAGGCTGATGCCAAGGGTGGAAAGGTTATGCAGCATGGCGCTGGTAGCCGGGGGCAGGATGCCCAGTGCGCCCAGAAGGATGAGCGCTGAGTTGAAGCTGAGCACAAAGCGGTAATTGCTGCCCACCCGCTTTTGCAGGGCGTTGGCAATGACTTTTAACATTGTTAGTGGCAGCTTGATACGGAGAATCATTTTGGTCATGCTCACTTGCGGAAATTCGCAAACGCAGCCTATAAAGGTAGCAGAAAGATTGAATGCGTCGTACTTTTTTCGATTTTGCATAACGAATTTTTCAAAATCCTCTTGACGCATTCTACATACCGTGGTATTTTTCTTGTAAATTCCACTGATTTTGTGGAGTAACCTGAATCTCTCCACAAGATGCGGTCGTGTTCATTTTGAACACGGCCTCTCCGTGGATTATCCCAGAAAGATCAACCGCCCCACAACACACCCGATTCATTTTGCCGCCGATTCACCCGACAAAATCATCGCTGCGCTGCTTGGGCGGTATTTTTCTTTTCCGGGGAAGATTGCACCTTGAAAATTTCATGAGCCGCCCGAACGTGATACCGGCTTTCCAGTCAACGCCGCTGCACAAACAGGGGCAGGAACTTCGTTCGGAGCAAACGGTGGCCCCATTACATGAGCAGAGCCCCGCTACTTATTTTTTGCGTCTTAACAATTTGGAAACATTTGTTGAAAATGAGGTAGTCCAGTTCCGTTCTCTGCGCCATGGTCACGTCCAATTCATCCTCGACCCCAGTGCAGTCAATGGAGATCATTCTCCCATCCCGGAGCAGCAGCTCCACGCAGCCGGTGTCCATGTTGAATTTGCAGGTTCTTTCATCGTACTTCATACTCGTGTCCTTTCTACCTTACGGCACTCTTGCAGTGGTCTGTCGTGCTTTCTTATGATAAGGTCTGGGACGCTTTTCGATGGAAGCAAGGGATTCGTTCTGTTTTCCGAAGAACACAAAAAATCCGAACCCTTCTCCTATCGGAAAAAAGTTCGGATTTTGTTGTTGTGGTGCACCTCCAGGGACTCGAACCCTGGGCCCACTGATCAAGAGAAACCGATGTGCAACATTCATCAATTTCCAGAATCACGCAGTTCCGTTATTTTTGTCGTTTCATCGAAATTTTATGTTTTGCATCCTTTGCATTATCTGCACATGATGTTCCGTCTTGCATCTGTTATCCAGCTATTCCGGTGTGCAAAAAGTGTGCAAAAATGTGCAGAGCCAAAATCAGCCCCTGAAAACGGCACCTGATTTTTATGCAACGGGGTGAAAATAAGCCGGTTTCGCCCGGTGAATGGCCCATCTCAAATTACCAGTTTGTACCATAAATCAAATGTACATCAACAACTTGATTCTTGGCAGGGATATGGACAATCGAACTGACACCGCCTTATATAAAAGGAGTTTTACCATGAACAAATTGCTTTCCTGCCGCTACAACATGGACACCAACCGGATAGAAGCCCAGTTCGCTGATAGCTCTGCCGTTGCCATCGACTGCATCGCCATCGAGGACGAGTACGGCAACACCCCTGCACAGCGGGCAGAACTAGACTGGCTGCTGTACAACAAACCACTGGAATATGCACAGCTTGTGCTGAGTGGCGAGATGGAACACTATCTCTCGCTTGGCTGTAAGCACGGCAGACTGGAAGATTAAGCGCCCCCTAAAGAACACGATGCTCACCGACCTATGGTTTGCCATAAGCTGGTAGCATCGCTTCTTATCCATAAGCAACTCGCTCTTTTCGGCTAACGCTTTTTTGTAAATGTTTCCCTTGCAGAATCTCTCCAGATTCTCTATAATAAGAAAGAGCTTTATAAATCTTCTTTCAAATGTTGAATCTGCTCTTGGAGGTGAGTGAGCCCATGACCGGCAGCGGCGCAAATAACCGCGATGTTAAAAAAATCAACCGCATCCGAACGATTCGCAGCATTTTTTCCTGCGACCGAATCTCGCAGCCGGAGCTTGCGGCAAAAGTCAACAACAGCTGGCCGACCGTATTGCAGAATGTCAAAGAACTGATGGCGATGGGACTGGTGCAGGAGGTCGGCACCTTTGAATCCACCGGCGGGCGCAAGGCGAGAGCATTCGCTCCTGTACGGGATGCCAGACTTGCGGTCGGACTGGAGATTACCCAGAATCATGTCGGAGCAGTTCTGATCGATCTGTCCGGTAACCTTCTCCGCTATGAGCGTAAAAAGCGTCTTTATGAGCGGTCGGACACCTATGCGGAAATGCTTGCCGGAATCGTGCAGGGGCTGATCGAAAAAGAGGGCTACCCGGTGGAAAAAATTCTGGGTGTCGGCATTTCGCTGCCCGGTATTCTGGACAAAGAGGGGCAGACATTGGTTTACTCTCATGCCTTGGGTCTGCGGAATGTTCCTACCGAAGAATTCAGCCGTTACATCCCGTTCTCCTGCCGGTTCATCAATGACGCGAACGCTGCCGGACTTGCTGAAGTGCGCGACCTCGAATCTCCCCGCAGCCTTGTCTACCTTTCTCTGAGCAACAGTGTCGGTGGTGCGATTCTGACCGGTGGAGCGCTCTATGGCGGCGACCATCTTCGTGCCGGAGAGTTCGGGCACAACACGCTCGTTCCCGATGGCCGCCCCTGCTACTGCGGAAAAAAGGGCTGTCTGGATGCCTATTGCTCTGCAAAAGTCCTCTCCCGACTGACTGACGGAAATCTTGCACTATTCTTTGATGGGTTGCGCTCTGGCGATGCAGCTTTGCAAACGGCATGGAATGAATACCTTTCTTACCTTGCTGTAGCAGTCAATAATCTGCGCATGACCTTCGACTGTGATGTAATTGTTGGCGGCTACGTTGGCGGATTTCTGGCAGAGTTTGGCGAACCGCTCCGGGAAATGCTGGTCGAGCGTAATACGTTTGAGCCGGACAGTTCCTACCTGAAGTTCAGCCGCTATAAGCTGGAAGCCTCTGCGCTGGGAGCCGCTCTGCTCCATATCGAAGCCTTCATTCAGAACCTATAAACCTTCCCATCGAGGACGGCACCTGCCGTCCTCGATTTTTTGCACAATTCCGCCGCTTTTTCCTTGTGCAGTTCTCCGAATCCTCGAAAAAGGGCTTGACTTTGGTTGTGCGGTGTGTTAATTTGTAGTCACATTCATAAACACTTTATAAAAGTTAATAAACAAACAAAAACGGAGGTCATCTTATGAAAGGCACAATGAAAGTTGCAGTCATGAACGGCATCGGCAAGATGGGCTACACCACCCGCCCGATCCCCACACCCAAAGAGGACGAAGTTCTGGTCAAGCTGGAATACGTTGGCATCTGCGGCAGCGATATGCACTACTATGAAACGGGTGCGATCGGCAATTATGTAGTCAAGCCGCCGTTCGTGCTGGGCCACGAGCCGGGCGGCACAGTCGTGGAAGTTGGCAGTGCTGTCAAGCATCTGAAAGTCGGCGACCGCGTTGCGCTGGAGCCGGGCAAGACCTGCGGTCACTGCAAGTTCTGCCGTGAGGGCAAATACAACCTCTGCCCGGATGTCGTGTTCTTCGCTACTCCGCCGGTAGACGGTGTTTTTCAGGAGTATGTGGCCCATGAAGCAAACCTCTGCTTCAAGCTGCCGGACAACGTAAGCACCATGGAAGGTGCGCTGATCGAGCCTCTGGCTGTTGGTTTCCACGCAGCCAATCAGGGCGGTGCTCATGCCGGTCAGACTGCGGTGGTCATGGGTGCAGGCTGCATTGGTCTGGTCTCCATGATGGCGCTGAAAGCCGAGGGTGTTTCCCGTGTTTACGTTGTGGATATCATGCAGAAGCGTCTGGATAAGGCTCTTGAACTGGGTGCAGACGGTGTGATCAACAGCCGCGAAAAGGATGCCGTCCAAACGATTCTCGACCTGACCGATGGTCTGGGCTGCGACCTCGTTATCGAGACTGCTGGTACAGAAATCACTACCCGCCAGGCCATTGAGATGGCGCAGAAGGGTGCAAACATCGTTCTGGTTGGTTACTCCAAATCCGGCGAGATGACCCTGCCTATGAGCCTTGCACTGGACAAGGAACTGACCTTCAAGACCGTGTTCCGTTATCGCCACATTTACCCCATGGCGATCGATGCCGTTGCTTCCGGCAAAATCAACCTGAAGGGCATTGTGACCAACATCTTTGACTTTGACGACATCCAGAATGCCATGGACAAGAGCATTTCGGACAAGGCCAACATCGTCAAAGCAGTGGTGAAGATTGCGGAGGCAACGAAGGTATGAGTTTTCCGCAGGTTCTGACCGGTGTGGCGCACATTGGCATCCCGACAAATGATCTCGACAAGACCATTGCATTTTACAAGAAGCTGGGGTTTGTTTCTGCGCTGGAAACGGTAAACAAAGCCGCCGGGGAGCGCGTTGCGTTTCTTCAGCTTGGCGATCTGATGATCGAAACCTATGAAAACCATCGTGCGGCGGAAAAGGCCGGAGCAATCGACCATGTAGCTCTGGCAACGACCGATATCGAAGCCGCCTTTGCTGCAGCAAAAGAGGCAGGGATGCACCTGCTGCATTCCAGCATCCAGTCACTGCCGTTCTGGGAAAACGGTGTGCGCTTTTTCATGGTCGAAGGCCCGAATAAAGAGAGAATAGAGTTCTGCCAGAAATTATAAGCATCGCGTCAAGAGGAGAAAGGAGCGCGCCGTATGAGTTACACAGCAGAGCCGAAACAGCAGGATACGAACATCAAAGTCCCTCTGATCAGTAAAATCGCTTACGGCATGGGCGATGTGGGCTGCAACTTCAGCTGGATGTTCGTTGGCAACTTCTTGATGATTTTTTACACCGATGTCTGCGGCATCAGCATGGCGGCAGTGTCCCTCCTGATGCTGGTCTCCCGCTTCTGGGATGCCATCAATGACCCCGTGATCGGTTCGCTGAGCGACCGCACCCGTTCCCGCTGGGGACGCTACCGTCCATGGCTGCTGTTCGGCGCACCGGCAACTGCTGTGGTGCTCGTGCTGACGTTCTGGGCGCACCCCGCATGGTCAGACAGTGCCAAGAGCCTGTATATGTACATTACTTACTGTGTACTGGTTCTGGGCTATACTTGCGTGAACATCCCTTATGGTACGCTCTGCGGCACCCTGACCCAGAACATCGAGGAGCGTGCGAAAATCAACACCTCCCGCTCCGTCTGTGCCATGATCGCCATCAATATCATCAACATCATCACCCTGCCTTTGATCTCTGCTTTTGGCGGTGATAATGCAGCACGGGGATATCTTCTGGTGACCGTCCTTTACGGCGGTATCTTCACCCTCTGTCACTGGTTCTGTTTCGCCAAAACCAAAGAGGTCGTCCAGCCCCCGGAGCGGGAAAAAGTCTCACTGAAAAAGCAGTTGGATGCAGCGCTTCAGAACAAGCCCTACCTGATTGCACTGGCGGGTCAGTTCCTGTTCGGTGTGACGCTGTATGGCCGCAATGCCGACCTGCTCTATTACTTCAAATATGTGGAAGGCAACGAGAATCTGTTTACCATCTACTCGATGATCCTGATCGTTCCCTCCATTCTGGGTGCTGCGGCATTCCCCTTCGTGTTTGAAAAGCTAGGCAACAAAGGGCACACTGCTTCCCTTTTCGCTGCCGGAACCGGCGTTTCCCTGATTGCGCTCTATTTCTTCAGTGCAGTTTCTTCTCCCATTCCGTTCTATACATTCGCTGCACTGTCCCAGTTCTTCTTCTGCGGATTCAATACCGCCATCTACGCCATCGTTCCCGACTGCGTGGAGTATGGCGAGTGGAAAACCGGTGTCCGCAACGATGGTTTCCAGTACGCATTCGTTTCACTGGGGAACAAGCTGGGCATGGCGATTGGCACCTCTGCGCTGGCTGGTGTGCTGAGTGCATTGAGTTTTGCCCCCAATCAGGTGCAGAATGCTGCCGTGCAGAATGCGATGCACTATGCATTCTCGCTGCTTCCCGGTGCGCTGTGGCTGGTAACAGCGATTGTCCTGTTCTTCTACCGAATCAGTAAGCGTTCGTATAACCAGATTATGTCCGAACTGAACGCTAAAAAAGCAGGTTGAGGTGATACCATGTTTGATGTTGTAGCTTTGGGAGAAAGCCTGATCGACTTTACCCCGAACGGAACCAATGCACAGGGCATCGAATTGTTTGCCCGGAATCCCGGCGGTGCACCCGCCAATGTCCTTGCCATGAATGCCCGTCTGGGCGGCAAAACAGCATTCATCGGAAAAGTCGGCAAAGACGGATTCGGCGATTTTCTCCGCCAGACCCTTGTGGAAAGCGGCATTGATGTGTCCGGTCTGGTGATCGACGAAAAGATTCCCACGACCCTTGCCTTCGTTCAGCTTGACAGCAAGGGAGACCGCTCCTTTACCTTTTACCGGAACCCCGGTGCCGATGTGATGCTGACTTCGGCAGAAGTCAACAGGAATCTGATCGACGATGCTGCCATCTTCCATTTCGGCTCTGTCTCTCTGACCGCCGACCCGAGCCGCACCGCCACGTTGGAAGCTGCGCGGTATGCACGGCAGCAGGGCAAGCTGGTCAGCTTTGACCCCAATTACCGTCCGCTTCTGTGGGAGCACCCGGCAGATGCCGTTGTCCAGATGCAGGAAGGTGTCAAGCTGGCGGATCTTCTGAAAGTTTCCGAGGAAGAAATGCAGCTTATCACAAACGAAAGCGACCTTGCCCGCGGCTCACAAGCCCTGCTCGAAATGGGGCCATCTCTTGTGCTGGTATCGCTGGGTGCAAAGGGTGCTTATTACCGGAACGCTGTGGGAGCAGGGCATTTTCCCACCTATGATGTGCCTACCGTGGACACGACTGGTGCAGGCGACGCTTTCATGGGCGCAATTCACTACCAGCTGCGAGGAAAAGATGCTGAGGATTTGCGTACCCTCCCTGCATTTGAGCTTGAAGAAATCGTCCGCTTCGGCAATGCAGCGGGCAGTCTGACCACGACAAAGGGCGGCGCAATCCCTGCAATGCCCTCCATGGTGGAAATTCAGAACTGCATTGCCTCTATCCCACTGCTGTAAAAGAAAGGATACCCTATGACAAAATTACAGATCAGAATGCGGCAGGTCGATCAGGTCAAGGAATTTGTAGATTTGCTGTCCAAATATCCCTATGAGATGGACTTAGTCTCCGGGCGATATACCATTGATGCCAAATCCCTGCTTGGCATTTACAGTCTCGACCTGAGCAATCCGCTTACCCTTGTGATTTATTCCGATTCTTGCGAAGAACTGCTGACACAGCTCCATGCGTTGCTCCCAGATTGCATCGTCTGATTTTCTACGCTTTTCTCCTTCTTCCATTTGCACCGTTCGGTTCTGGTTCTCCTTCACCAGAACCGAACGGTGTTTTAATTTGTATAAGTCCTACTATCACCGCATTCCCTTAATAAATTTTGCAAGCCCATATTGATGTGCCTCATTGCCTTGTCAAGAGGGCTGGCACCGCCCAGCCCTCTCTCTTTTTGCCAAAGTTTTCATTGCTTTTTCTTGCACACTGCCGAAAGTGACGTATTCTCAAAACTTTTTGTTGACACGGCTCGATTTTTGTGGTAGTCTATTCCAACAATTGAATATAACATATTTTTACATATTCGTTCAGACCCTGCGGGACTGAACATCTTGGCTTTCAGCCGTTACATAACCGACTAGCATGACCTTCCAGAAAAAGCGAAGGCCGGGCTGGTCTGTTTTGTGACGGCTTTTTTATTGCCGTTTTGCCCGTTGGACCTTGAAAACCGCATGACCGTCTGTATGGGATACCCGGCGATGACCCTGAGAAGGAGAGCCGGAAAACGCCGCCGGAGGGGGGCAGGAAAGCCATGCAGAGAGAACGGCAATTCACCTCATGTGGTCAAAATGAGCACATGAGGTGAAACGGACGTTTATCTACTCGTTGCGGCAGGAGAAATCAATGTAGACAAATTGTCCACATTGATTTGCCGTAACCCAAAGGACGTTTATCCACCTGTTGCAGCAGAGAAAATCCATGTGGCCAAATTGACCACATGGATAAGCCGCAGCACCGAAGAAAGGATGTGTGCCTATGGGAAACAACTTTACCCCTGCATGGATCAAGAAAGGCTTCTTCAACGAATCCCTGTTTTGTGACGATTTTCTCAGCACCCACCAGCTCCTCTATGTGAATGGCGCATTTTTCACCCCGGAAGGCAGGGTCACAGACACCATGAACCTGCGCTGTGAAATTTTCGATATGCTGCGAGACCATATCGGCGCAAATATCGCCAAACGGGTCAGCAATGTCGTGGACGTACTGAAGCTGGCGGCACAGGTGGAGGACTTCCCGCCCATCACCGACCGCATTGCGCTGGCAAACGGCACCCTGTATCTGGACGGCACCTTTCAGGAAGGCAAGCCGGAGATCGTCCGCAACCGGCTCCCGGTCAAATATGACCCGAAAGCCGCCCAGCCCGTCCACTGGCTGCGGTTCCTGTCCGACCTGCTCTATGACCGCTCGGACGGTTTCTATCGTCGTCAGCTCATCCAGCAGCTCCGCTGCTGCGTTCTCCCACGCCAAACTGATGAAACGGAGGGATGTCTATCTGAAACTGACACGACACAACGGACGAGCCGGAACCCACGGCACCTATAACCCCAGGCACAATGACCGCAGTTTCAACCTTGCCAACAGTGAGCACATCGACCCGGAACGAGCCAAGGGCAACATCTACTGGGACTGCTTCCACGGTTTCCGTTCGGCTCTCGCTCCACAAGACCCGGACGATCTGGCGGCGACCTTCTCGGATGTAGAACGGCAATTCTACGAGACCCACTACACGGCCTTCATCGAAAGCCAGAACGAGCGCAACGCCAAGATCCGGCACACAGAGCGCAACCGCTCCATTCCCGACCTGCTGTCCAGCCGCAAGACCTGCCCGGAGGAGACCATCTACCAACTTGGAACGCTGGATGAACACGCTTCGGCAGAGGACTTGCTGAGCGTCGTCACAGAGTTCATCGAGGAGTTCAAGGCCAAGTATGGCGACCACGTTCATGTGCTGGACTGGGCACTGCATCTGGATGAGAGCACACCCCATATCCATGAGCGTCATGTGTTCGACTGCGAGAACAAGTACGGTGAGGTGGCTCCCCAGCAGGAAAAGGCATTGGAAGTGTTGGGCTTCAACCTGCCCGACCCGGACAAGCCCCTCAGCCGCCGCAACAACCGCAAAATCACCTTTGATGCCGCCTGCCGGAAGATGCTGTTCGAGATTGCAAAACGGCATGGTCTGGAATTGGAGGAAGAAGCGGAGTATGGCAACCGCAAATATTTGGAAAAGCAGGATTTCATCCTTGCCAAGCAAAAGAAGCAGCTTGCCGCCCAGCAGAACAAGCTGGACAAGCTGACCCTCAAGGTCAACGACATGGAAGCGTTGATCGATGAAGTTTCGGCTGCGGCCTACGACAAGGCGGTAGAGGTCGTGACGGATGTTGTCCGAACGGAGACTCGCAAGGAAGATATGCGGATGATCGAGGATACGAAGAAGTGGGTGCTGTCCC
>OODT01001059.1_pt1 | contig 18058 bp, 19 predicted proteins | sample 1671841 | NCBI WGS metagenome assembly OODT01 (sample SAMN06348198, study PRJEB24527) | human gut metagenome | biome: human gut; feature: ankylosing spondylitis patient; material: feces | host: Homo sapiens | place: China | collected 2015-10 | reverse complement strand
TCTTCCGGATAATCCCGAAACATAATTGCAAGTGCATAAGAACCACGGATACGAATCAGCGCATGATTAATCGCATCCACCGGAGTTCCTTCATATTTTTTATAGTAATAATCCACTAATTTAACTGCAACTTCGGTGTCCGTTGCAGAATAAAAGGTATATCCTTTTCTTGTTAATTTATCTTTTAATTCCTGATAATTTTCAATAATTCCGTTATGAACCGCTACTACGTTTCCATCATCGCTGATATGCGGATGTGCATTGTTTTCGGATGGTTCGCCATGAGTCGCCCATCTGGTATGACCGATTCCACAGGTACCCGGCACAGAAGCCCCACCATTGGTTTTTTCCGCCAAAACTTTTAATCGACCTTTTGCTTTAATAACTTCTGTCTCTTTTTCTCCATCACGAACTGCAATTCCGGCTGAATCATAGCCACGGTATTCCAGTTTTGAAAGACCATCAAGTAAAATCGGAGCTGCCTGATTTTCTCCGGTAAATCCTACTATTCCGCACATAAATAAATTCTCCTTTATGAGTTTATATTCCTAATCATTTCGCCATGAATTTCGCCATGTCTTGTTTAGTATATCATAGTTTCGCATGAAATGCCAGAATTAGTATTTTCGGATGTTTTTTCAGCTAAATTGTCTCAATTTTTATCTCTGTTTTATCCATTTCATAAAATTTTCTGCAATTTTTTGTCCTTCTTACAGGTTAATCTTAATTTTTGTAAAGCGGACATTCGCAATCCGCTTCGTCATATTTTAAATCTTCCCCTTCGTTGTAGTCTTCTTCATACTCTCCTTCGTCATATTCTTCCTCATCGTACTCCTCTTCTTCCTCTTCCAGGTTCAAATCAAGAATATCTATTCTGACGATACATTTTCGATTAATCAGAGAATGTGCTTCCACTGTTTTTTCTTCCTCTATCACTTTTTCTGAAAACAGTCCCTTTTTGGTTGTCTGAACATTCTCACGATAAGAATAGGAAATTAAAATCATATCCTTATAGACGCCGTTCACCACACCTTTTAAAATTTCATATTCACTTGGATTCTCTGCATCTTCTGCTTTTTCTGTTTTTGTCAAATGACGGTCATAATAAACCTTCACTTCATGTCCAAGTAATAAGCCTTTTAATCCCATGTTGTATTCCTTCCCCAGATAATAATTTTAATTGCTTTGCAATTATACCATAGAAAACCGTTCTTATTTTTTTAACCAGTAAATAATTTTCTTAATCACTGTGCTTACTGTTGCCGGTGCCAAACTTGCTATTAAAAGCATCAAAATAAGTAAAATATAAAATCCTGTCGATTCTGTACCAGCCAGTAAAGGATAACCTGTTACCCAACTGAAAATACACATTTCCAAAAATGCAGAAACTGCATGTTCAATTAAAACCACACCAAATGAATGGTTAAATGCACACTGAAGTCCTGTAACAAGTGCAAAAAATCCTGCTGGAATTCCATAAATTAATAAATCAACTAATTTTGACTGACCGGCATACTGTCTATAAGTAGATCCAAGCAGTCCTCCATGTAAAAATATCTGAGTTGTTTCATACAAAATCGATACCGCAAGACAAATAGCAACTAAAAAAACTGCAATTTCAACTCCTGACATATCTGGAATTCCTGTTCCTGTCGTAACAGGCGGTTTTGGAGTTTGATATGTTTTATTTTCACTCGTTCCTTTTGATTTAGAAGCTGTATTACCTAAACTTTTTGAATTTGTAGGTCTTCCAACTCCAGTTGCTACTCTTTTTCCGTTTACCCACAATTCCTTATTCGGTGTCAGGCATCCCACTTTTTCATTTGCAAGCCAGATTTCTCCGTCTGCATAGATTTTTCCCATTCTCTTTCTTGCAATCCAGATATCTCCATCTGCATATACTTTTCCTAAAGGTTTATAATCCACATAAATTTCTCCATCTTCGTAGATTTTAAAATAATGATTTACGTATCTAAATTCACCAATTACTGTCATATCTTTTTCCTCACTTTCCATCTCTATTGCTTTTGTGAGTTTATTGTAACTTAACTTTTATGAATTTGGAGTGAATTTCTTCTTAGATTTCACCTGACACCTGGCTCTCTTTTATTTTTCTAATTCCAACTTATTATACTTTCATATTTTCACACTTTACTCTTTTCCTACTTACAGCTATCTGTATCTGCCATCTCTCCCAGACTCGGATTTCCATCCAAATGCTGCGTATTTAAAGTCTTTCTCTTCAGCCTTTCCTGCTCTGACTGTCTTAATATATAATCCTTGATTTCTTTTGCATGCTTAATATGAATTAATTTCAAATCTGGGTCTGTTACATCACCCGTAAAACAATGAACCGTTCCAAGTCCAAAAATTCTTTCCATTAAAGTACATTCCAAGCGGACATCAATTACCTTATACAGATAGCAATCATTTTCTTCTTTCCGAAGCAGACCTGAATCCACTGTTATAATCTCATCTGTTATCGTATACGAAGTAAAAGTCCATGGCAATCCTAAAAACATAGAACGTTTTTTCTCTTTATAATTCATAAGCAAACCTCTCTTTCTCTGCACTCATTTTTCTTTTATTATAATTGATTTCTATTTCTTGTACAAGCTTTCTTTTTTACAATCAATGTTAATCTAATCATTTTCCATTTTCACCACGACACTCCTGCCGTGGTGATTTTCAAAATTTTTTCCATCAATCTCTTTTTTAATTTTCATCCAGTCTGGTAAATGATTTCTTCAATCGCTCTACCTACTTCAGATCCTCAAACAGCTTTTCTTTATATACACCATCTTCAATCAGTTTTGCAAAGGATTTTACAACGTATTCTTTATCTTCTTTGTAGGTTACTCCAAACCACTTATCATTAGAGTCTAACACTTTAACTGATACCTTTCCTGCCTGAAGCAGTTCATCTATGTAAATCGGAAGAAGATACTCTGCTTTTAAGATATTCTTATCTCCCATATTTGCAAAGAACTCTTTAAATCCATCCTCCAATGTCTGCATAAACTCTGGTGTTAAGCCCCACATATTCATAGATACATAAGATTCTGCATCAATTGGTGTAAGTGTTCCCTCATTATCTACTCCTGCGCCCTCAGAAGTCTTTACGATATTTGAAGTTTCATCTACCCCTGTCAGATATCCTTCTTCATTTACCTTGCATACCCCTCTGGTTACTGCACCATTTTCACTTAAGGTATTTTTCAAAATAAATCCTGCCATGCAGAACTCATTTGCTTTCTCTGGTGTATATTTCTCCAGGAAGCCATGTAATTTCACGAAAGCTTCTTTTCCATAGTAATCATCTGCATTGATAACCGCAAACGGCTCATGGAGCACATCCTTGCAGGCAAGTACAGCCTGACCGGTTCCCCAAGGTTTGGTACGATCTGCCGGAAGTTCTACTCCCTCCGGAAGTGCATTTAATTCCTGATATGCATAAGCAATCTCTACATTTAAATTTTTGCAGATTTCCTCGATACGGTCACCGATTGCTTCTTTGAAGGCATCCTCGATATCCTTACGAATGATAAATACGATTTTATTGAAACCGGCTTCAATTGCATCATGGATGGAATAATCCATAATGATTTCTCCGTTTAATCCTACCGGAGCAAGCTGTTTGATTCCACCACCGAAGCGGGAACCAATGCCGGCTGCCATGATTACTAATGTTGTTTTCATTTTTTGATACTCTCCTCGTTCGTTTTTTTTATGGTTATTATTCTACCAAATCCCTTCCAGATTGTCCAGCCAATTAATGTTCCTGCTGTATTTGTAACAACATCATCTAATTGGCAGTATCCTCGCTGGGTGATAAGCTGACTTATCTCAATTCCACACGAAAGCAGGAAACCTGTTAATACACAAAGGCGTATTTTTCTCATTTGCTTCAATACAATTGGTGCTAAAATTCCAAAAGGAATCAGCATAATAATATTTTCGATAAAATAAGCATGTGCTACCGATGTTTGTCCCCAAGTTTCAAATAAACTAAAATCTATTCCCTTACGGCTCCCTGATTCTCGTGATAAAAAAGCAGTTTGTACTAAAACTTCTATGTAGATAAAAAGTAAAATACCTGCGGGGGAAATTTTAGCTTTTCTCCTGCATAGCTTGTATAAGAGAACTCCTGCTGCTGTGAGGAGCAGAGCCGGGAGCAGGTAGCTTAAGGGTTGTTTAAAATCTGATATTATATTCGTACATATGTCTTTTATGATGTAATTCTGCATAATGTCTCACTTTTGTATGAAAATGTTTTCGTTACTCCTTCTTTCTGTAATGCTTACAGTATATCAGATTCATTAAGAAATGTCTCTTAAAGTGTCTTAAATTACGATACCATTATAGGACGAAGAAAAAGAACAAATGATAAAAGCTGCTGCCTTTATAAAAAGCTGTCTGCGACATTCCGATAAATAAATCTTTGCACAAAAAAGACAGATATAGGAGTATTTCATTACCTGCATCTGTCTCTTTCTATTCTATGCTATTTTCTACTCATGAATTTCCAATGGAAGTCCATCCGGATCATGGAAAAATGTCATTTTCTTTCCGGTATAATCATCTAAGCGTACCGGCTCTGTTTCAATTCCTTTCCCATTCAATTCTTTTACTGTATTATCTACACTCTCAACTTTGAATGCCAGATGACGTAATCCCAATGCTTCTGGATAATTTACACGAGCTGGAGCATTTTTTATGATAAAAAGCTCTATTTCCTGCAGCCCACACGCCAGATCAATCTTGTAATCATCACGTTCTTTTCGATAATTTTCTCTGATTACCTTAAATCCAAGCAGATCCACATAAAAATGTTTTGACTTTTCGTAATCACTTCCAATGATTGCAATATGATGAATGGTATCGAACATAACTCTCTTTCCTCCGTTTTTCATATGTTGATATATATTTTCTCATATTTTATCACAGTAACGATATATGTGGAATAGTCATTTCCTTTTCTACTTATCGCTCCACAAAACAGAACATTTGTTTTGCATCATTTATTATGCACTTTTCTTTTCCAAAGCTATTTTTTCTACTTCTTCCAGAGTAAGCTCCGTGTACATTGCAATATCTTCATAACTAAGTTTACCATCTTCTATCATTAGACGAGCCATACGAATTGCTTTCATTTTTTCAGCTTCTCTTGCTGCTTCATTTCTCATATCTTCCATAGCTTTACACATAATTGCCACTCCTTCCTCATCTTCTTTAAAATAATGCACACGGTCAGCCAGAACTTCATAATACATATCTTTAGCATTGGTACATGTAAAATCATGCATAAGTTTTCCTAACGCTGTTTCATCTTTTATCTGAGAGTTTACATATATAATATGCGATTCATCATTAAACATTTTTCCTGTTTCCCTAATAATACGATCCACATGATATATTGGAAGATTCTCTCCTAACACATCATTTTCTGTAATAAAGATCACATAAGTTTCATTTAATTCCTGATACTGATCACCCGGCTCTGTCACATTCGCATCAATCAGGCTACTATTATATCTGGCTCTTTTTACACCCGCACCTTTATCATTTCTTTGAATTTCGATATTATACACCCGGTTCTGCTGATCTACTGCCAAAATATCCAATCTGACCGAGCGCCCCTGTAAGTTTTTTATTGCATATTGACTGATCACACTTATCACCTTAAGGTCATTACGGTTCAATATAACCTGCAATAAAAACTCCGCACATTTCCGTTCTTCAAACACCTTGCTCATAAAATCATCATCTAACAAACGAAAACCTCGTAATCTTTGAAGATCTTCTTCATGCTTTTGTTCAAAATCAAGTCTGTTTTCTTCATTCATCGGTAACACCTTCTTTCCAGCAACTATGAAAACATATCTGTATTATTATCTTAACATTCATTCCCAATCATTTCAAGAATAACGTTTTTGCGTATTCAACATATTGTCAAAATGGTTCAGAATACTTTTCTATGTAATATTACACATTTCTAGTAAGAGAAGATGAAGTGAAATGCTTGCATTTTCTAATGATTTTAGGATAACACAATCCGTCGAATTATTTTGTGCTTCCCCATGAAGTATATTTAATATACAAATCATGGGGAAGTCTTGTTATTATGCCAATCTTGATGCTATCACAGTCTTCCGCTCTTACGATACTACATCTGAACATATCTGAAAGCATCAATCCACCTCTTTTTCTTCCAGCTTATCAGCAATTTAGAACTGCGAAAACTCTTTTTTGGTATTTAATCATAGCTCTCGCAAAAGTCCAAAAAACAAAAATATCATTATCCACTTTGTGTCTCATAAAGAAATCTGCTACTGTTCTCAAATCTTATTATTTTTTCTTAAGACCTGACGCCTTACGCCATTCATTGAGATCATTCTCGCTTACAGCAAAATAGCTGTTACCATAATCTGAGGTATACTTTTCAACATGAACCTCATCCGGCATTGCAGCGATAATCTTGTCGATACGTTTTTGAGTCATGCGACCTACATTTTCTTTAAAGTAAGGGTCAATACGAACTGCTAAACTTTTTCCATCTCTTTCAAGGAAAAGAATAAGTTCAGACGACTTGTACTCTGATGCCCATCCAAAACCTCTCTGATTAACATAGCGTCCGGATTTGTTGTAATGATTGCGTTCATGTCCTTTATGTCCTTGGGTAATGTAATATTCACCTGGTATATACTGCATTGAAACTGTGTTGTACTTTTTCATAATATCAAACCTCCAAAATAATAATCAGCATGGATCCTATTACTGTTGTAAGTATGATACACTAAAAAAAGCTCGCATTCCGCCTCACTAAAATGTTATTTTTCTTTTTTCCTTAAACTGATTTATTCCGTTTTGTTCAAGAACAATGACTTCCCCTTCGTAATAACAAAATCCAAACATAGTTAATGTTACCGTTTCTTCATATGGATTTGTTTCAAACACAGCGCAACACTTTTCTTTTCCCCCAATATAATTATCATACAATTCAATAGGGTATTGTTGCTCTATTATTTTCCCCACCCTTATTGATTCCGATATCTGATTAATGATTTGATTTTTAATTTCATTAAATATATCTGTATTCATACACATTCCTGCAAATTGGAAGATTTCATAAGCACTTCCTGTAATTTCATAATCCTTATAAACCGACCGTATATTATTTATGAAAATATTCCATTTTTCCGAAATCTCAGTATCACTGTAAAAGAATATATCAGTCATTACTTTGAAATGATTATGAAGATACATCATATCATGAAGGTTATTTGTTGAAAGCAATTTTATAATTAAACGGTCAATATTGTTTTCTATTCTGGACTGTAATTCAGTTTCTTCGCCTCGCCCCAAACAAATATCAAATCTATCATTTACTCTATCAATCCAAGCAAGCTGACTCTTATCAAATGCGTCTAACAGACTGGCATCTTCTATATGCCTTTTTTTATTTTTCAGCTCGGCACTATATTTTTTCTGATCTACGCTTTTATACCTATAGAATTTGTTTTCGATTTTCTCATCAACAGGATTAATAATTTCCGCTAATGCTGCGACTATCATATATTCCTGAATATACTCTGATTTTTTTGACTGTGTCATGGCATTAATCATTTTAATATAAGCATCAAGTTCTGCCGTCTTTTTTAAAAGAACTTCCCTCTCTTTATCTGTAACTTCCTCTTTATCATATACAAAACAAGCTAACCTATCAATGTTATCTGTAATATATTCTTTTAATTTCTTTATATCCTTAGGTACTGCTTTATAAGCCATTTTAACACACTCACTTGGTCTATACTTTGGAAAATGTATATTTTTGTGTGTTCTTTTTGATCTTGTTCTAATAAGATCCATTTCATTTCCTAAATACTCATGTTGACTTAATTTCAAGAAAAAGGTTTCTAATACACCATCGCAATATATTCCATTTTTACTAAAATCAATATTTTCCAGATATCCGTCCAGCCAATCAGCTATCCTATCTAAATTAGACACTTGATTAATAAAACTACTGTCCTCAACATAAAAACGTATTTTTTTTATTTGTTCTTGCCAATGGGTCATTACTAAACTTAATCCTTCGGCAACATTTTTTACATAAGTTTCATCGACAATAGGATAAATAGGCATCTTAAGTTTTCTTAACAAAATACCATTTCTTGTAACTCCACCGCCAAAACTATAATCAGAATTTTCAAGAGTTGGATTTCCCAAAAAAGAAATCAATTTTACATTATTGTCATGTTCAAAATAATATAGTAAATGGAATAATCGTATCTTTTTTGAATCATCCTCAAATGCATCAAAATCAAAGCCTAATGATTGCATACGCTCGATCAATCCAGATTTTCCAGATATCTTTCCCTCTTTATTAACTGACATTTTTCTACGAAAATATTGTTCGATGTCCTTTTTAATTTCTGTTCCTGTACTTCTTTCCACAATAGCATTTTGCCATATGCATTGCTTTAATTCACGTTCTGTTAGTTCTCTTGTGATTGCAAAGTTATATGGTCCATACAATTTTTCAAGACGTTCTTGCCCTATAAAAACATCCTCGATTAACTTAATTGCAGAAACATGTACCATATTATTCGAGACATAGCGTTCGGTTCTGTACTCCTCAACTTTGGGATGATAGATGTAATTATCGTCCTCAAAATTCACTCCACATTTTTCTAATTCTTTTTTATACATACTTGCCCTAAAATATTTTTGAGTACATTTTGGCTCAAATTTCTCCATAATCTCTTCTCCAATCTAAATCTAATAAGTCACTTCTGGCTATGGCATCATTTATCTTAACTCTCAGCAAATCTTCATCTCTATACTGATATACCATATTTAGAAAATAATCTATCAAAAAATGCACACACTTTTCTTTTTCCAATAGTAAGATTGTATAATTCCTTTGCTCCAAATCTATAAACATCATAGCCAGCCAAACTCATTTCTCGTTGTGCTGCCATCATATCAGCATATTTATCAACTGATGCATAATGTTTTTTATTACCTTCAACATATTCTGCATAATGTTGCACTCCGTCAATCTCAATAACCACTCTTTGTGATTCAGAAAAAAGCATAAGGAAATCCATACGCTGATGTTCAAAAATCTTTTTAATTCTATCTTTTTGCAACTTTGGATCATAATACAGCCATACCTGAGGAAACAATGCTGGTATTTTTCCTTCTCTCCCTGCTACCATTTCTAAATATGTATCAAAAAACAAATTTTCCATTGGGGAATCCCCCAATGAATTTTTCATGAATGTCACCATATCCAACTCATATAACCCGTTATCATACCAGTCTTGAAGTTCTTTCCATGTAATTCCATGTCCCCCTATTGGTTCATCATATACAAGACATTGATCTGCATTATTTACAATAGTCACGTTATTATTAAGAGCATCTGACAAAACGATTTCTGGTTTGTATTTAGAAGCAAAAATAATATTTTTCAACTTTCCATTTACTCCTGGATTCAAAGGAACCACACCATATATTGGCATATTTGCAATTGTGTCTATTTGTTTAAGTTCATATCCATCTGAAGTTAAATATTTGTTTATTGCTTCAGCACAAACAGAATTGCTAAAGGAAATTTTTTCATATTCATCATTAATTTGAAATCTTCTAATAGATGGATGCACATACTGTGTCAAAAAATATTTAAAGTCTTCATCATTAATTTTCAAAAAATCAAGATATGAATAAAAAAGTTCCTCAAAACTCCAATCATTATTTCGATCCATGTGTTGCCGAATGTCATCTATAGCTGTTGTCATTCCAAATCTGTGATCCGTCGTAGGCAAACTGTTAGCCTTAGGATATACTTTTCGCACAAATTCAGCAACCCCCATATGACCAGCAACACAGCCAATCATCAGTAATTCATCTATTATCATCTGTCTTGTCAATTCCTGAATGCTCATAAATGTTCTCCTTGTACAATTTAATTTTGTAATTCCATCACTCTAAATGGATTATCTCAGAATTTAAGGCATAAAATGATTCACTATTTTTCTCCTTCAATGCATAAAATATAACCTTATCACATTCCGTAGTAATTCCAACCTCATTTAGTATTCCAGTAAAACGGAACTGTTTTTACAAATTTGGTGAAGAAATTTTGAAAGGTGGTGAATCGCATCCTTCTTACTAAAGCGGAGCAGATTTTGTTTAAAATTTTTACTTGTAAAGGTCTTCCAGCGCTATCAACCAAACTTCACCTCGCTCTTGTGCCTGAAGAAGTTCATCTGTGAATCCGCCTTTCGAGAAGATATAGTTTCCGAAGACTGAGGCATAATCCCGAATCAAATCGAGTTCATCCACACCAATTTTCTCATTTCTGTACTTACACGAGCCAATGATATAGTCCTTACCCTCAACGAGTGTTCCCACAATATCAATCTGTATCTGCTTTTTCTTCTTCGCGTCTGTACCCCACCACTGACCGACTTCACTCAGCTCAATAGGGAGGCTGTCCAAATAATAAAGCAGATAATCCTGACACATCTTCTTAAAAATCAGACCCATATAATCCGGAAGATACTGTTTTACAGCATGCGGATAGTCCAGCGGCTTAATCTTAAACTGACCGATTCGTCTGCCATACAGCGAACTTTCCTTGCCAAGCACCTGACTCTCCATGAAGCTCATCCTCACTGCAATAGAATTGACTCATACGCCCACCTCAAATAATTATACTCGTGAGTTAGTAACTCGTAAGTTACTTCTTTACGAGTAAAATAAATCAGATAATCTGCAAAGTCAAGTAAAATAAGATTTCTGTATATAGCAGGGCAGAGAAAAACCGCAGGTGAAAATTCCTGCGATTTCTATTTTCTCATACTCTTTACATTTTATTTTTTGTTGGCATCGGAACAAATTCCAGCTTTAATTGCATCCCTAATCCATGTGCAAGTTTTTTCACCATGCTCAGGCTGGGATTTCTTGTTCCGTTCTCGATCCGGCTTATATCTGCCTGCGTAATTCCGGTTTTAGCTGATAAATCTTTCTGTGTCATATTCTGCTGCACTCTTGCATCAACCATCGCCTGGATAATATCATATTCCGGTTGCAGTGCATCATATTCTGCCTTTACCTCCGGATTCTGCAATGCTCTTTTCTTATAATCTTTATAGCTACTCATTGCCATACCTCCGTTCATAATCTGCTTTATACTTCTTTGCCAGTTCTTTTTCTGCCTTTGGTGTCTTCTGCGATTTTTTTATAAATCCATTAGTCAGTACCGCCTTCTTTCCTACAATAAAGAAATACAGTACTCTTGTAATATCTGATCCCTGCTTGGTACGAAGCTCAAATATTCCATTTTCCAATGGTTTTGAATATGGCTCACGAAGCAATGGACCGTTTATTTCCAGTAAGTCAATTGTCCGCAATGTCTTTGCCAGTAACTTAGGCTCCAGGGAATCTAATAGTTCCTGCACAGGGCATCTTCCATCTTCTGTATCATATAAAATGATCTCGTACATTAGTATGCTCCTTCCTCTTTATAATTATAATATGTCGTATCCAACATATTGTCAAGATGATTTCAAACACTTTTTCATATAATATTACGCATGATTCTCTGGCTTCTGGTACCTTTTTTGTCAGACCGAATAAAGACCACAATGCACTTCCCGCTTTTTTATATCTCCATCATCTTCTCTAAATCGTCTGGTCTGACAATATAGTTCTTGAATCCATCAATCAGACTCTGTATCAACATCGGCTCTCCTATAATAGCTGGTATCTCTGCTTCAATTGCCATAGCAACTGTACTGCAAGGTTCATAGTACTTTACGTTTTTTCTTATTCTCAACTGTGTTTCAAATTTTGGGGACTGTAATTTCACATGCTCTGCACTCTCAAGATATGCAAGTATTACTTCGATATTCTCATTTTTAAAATGTGTTATTTCTTCTAACATTCTACATACTGAAAAATGTGTGACATATATGCTGTCAAACTGCTCTAAAAGCTCCAGCTTCTCTTCAACGGCAAGAATATATAATCCCCACACATCGATTGCTATTGATTTATGAATTTCATATTGTAATTTATTTGCAATACTCTTTGGTGACAGATGCCACTCTTCTTGTTCAAACAAAGCTTTTGCTGCATTTGCCCCTTGAATATTGATTCCTCTCCATTCCCGTTCCATATGTGGAGGATATTTCCTCTGCCATACTAAAAATCGTGCCCCTTCATTCGTCAAAAGAACCCCTTCATTTTCTGCTTTATCAAACTTTCCGAATAATGGGTTTTCTTTGCTGAAATGTTTCCATGCATTTTCACTGTCAAGGTTACACATATACGCAATCAAGGAAATTCGATGAAATTCATTTTCCGGCATCAAGCCCTGCTCAACCAGAACATTTCTCAGCTCTACAAATTCGTCCGGATTATTAAAACTATTTGTACACATCATCAGCTCCGATTCCCACAACTCTCTGACTATTTCGTCTTTCATTTCATTCTTATGAAGCAGATAAAAATGTAACGCTTTTCTTAAGTCTCTCTGATAATCGATGATATAACCGATATACGCTCTAAATGCATATTCCGGCTCACTTTCTACATACTCTGTATGCTCTGTAAAAAGTGATTCAAACATAGCATCTGCTTTATCCAGCATATGATTTCTCTTATAAAATTGCAAAATTTCCTTCCATAAATCAAAACACGGATTCTTTTCCCAACTGTGGATATATCTCTCTTCTGCTTCCTCTGGTTCATGGGAACACTCGTAAATAAAGTTTTCAAAAGTTATAGCCATTTCCTCTTTCCCATTTTTTTGTATAAACTCCAGATGCCTTTCCATATTGAAAATTATATTCCATCCAAAAAGATACTTTCCCCATCTATAAAGATTGAGCAATAAAGCTCTGACCAAGAGCTGTTCTTTTTCATCAATTTGTTCCAGATTTTGTTCCACCTTGTCAATCACATTATATAGCTTTTTATCCAGATTCGAAATTCTTCGTAAATCTTCAGAATTTGTAAAATCAAGCCTATGGAGCGCATCCTGTTCCTCTTTTAATATAGAAAGCAAAATTTTATCCGCTTTGGTTAAATGATGAAACTGTGTTAAATCGATTTGCCCGGACTGACATACGGTTTTTGCATACTTCATTTCAAAATCACGTTTCATCTTAGCATCATCCGGTGAGTTCTTAATCAGAATCGGATATAGTGTCAAAATTCGATAATTATCTTGCTCAAAGAAAAACGTATCATATAGGATTCCTCCCTCTCGTTTCATCATCGCCCGGAGATATAATTCATCCGCTTTATCCAATAAAATCAAGAAACATTCTCTTGCTTTATAAAGGGAACTGCGATCCACTTTTTCTATCTCTATTGTATGATCTTCTTTAAGCGCATCATGAATTGCAAGAAGATGGTATGCACAGCCAAGCGATTCAAGCACTGCATGATCTTGTCCCAATCGATATGCACGATTTAGGCATCGGACAGATTTCACATATTGCTTATAATGCTCTCCATACACATAGCCCAACATTTGATAGACATGTGCTTCCGTTTCCATATCTTCAATTTTTAATTTCAAATATTCTTTTTCATCAAGAAATTTTCCAATCGTTTCTTCTACCGGAGCCTTTTCAACATAAGCACGACTGATGCTGGCATATACTTCTGCAATTATCTTTACTTTTTCATCCAAATTATCTTTTTGTAAAAGCGCTTCTGTAAACGCAATTATTTCTTTAAACTGTTTCTTTCCAAAATTAAACGTAATCCAACGCAACGGATCAGGCTCATCCAAAAAACCTCGCTTCTGCATTTCCTGTTCTAAAGCCTCATACTCATCGTCCAAAAGACAAGCCTCATAACAATATAACAAATGCTTCATATGTGTACATGCTACCTTCTTGCTACACTTTTCAAAGCGTTGATCCTTTATCGCCATTTTTGCTGTATCAATCGCATTCTGAAATTTCACATCATCAATATACGCTCTCACCTTTTCGGTCTGCACAACCAACCACTCATCATAGAGATTCCTAATTTCCGGCTGCGCTTCTTTACTAATATATGTCGGATTATCCTTTTGCGGCGCAATCTCTTCATTTGGAATTCCAAGTATTCGCGATTCCATCCTTATCTGAAAAAATATTTTCATAATACTTCTTATGGCTTCCATCTTCAGAGCATGCACCTTTCCCCGATAAACGCTTCTTCCAACTCCACTTGTAAATAAGCCAACAATTGTTTTTTCATTTGATTCCAGACTCCACACAGGTGAACCTGAAAAGCCATTTAGCTCATATACTCGATTGCCAGAGTCTACATGAGCATCTTCTATCTGCCACAATAACACCTCTTTATCATTCGCATTATGAAGTATCCTTCCATATGTACCTTCCACATAATTTAGAAGTTCCTCAATCTCTGTTTCACTTCCCGGAAATCCCTGTGCCAGCACGCCATCTCCTTTACGTACTTCACCAATCACATAATCCGTCGTTTCAAAACTTATCTCTTCTTTTATTTCCAAGCAAATGACTGCTGCATCGATGGAATGTTCTATTAGCCCTTCTGCGCTTTCACTCACTTTATCGATTGGAGAATACTTCACTTGCTCTCGCATCGCTTCCAGCTTTTCTACCCGATATAGTTCCTGCTCCCGATTTACCGGAAACAAAGAATAAATCTGAAATGGCTCCTCTAAACCATCCAATACATGTGCACAGGTAAAAATGTAAAGACGATTTCCACTTCCCGGATAAAATAAAACTCCGCTTCCCGATGACGTTCGCTTTTCATCTGTAATGAACACCGAATATTCTTGTGTTTCCAGTTCTAATTGTGCAATCATTCTTTCTTTGGCAGCTTCCATAGATATTCCCCTCTCTCAAAATGTATTTTTTCCATCTTTAATTTATCCTCAATTGTCAGCATACTCGTCCACCAGTCTGTCGAACCATAAATTGTAATTTCATCATTCCACTTCAAAAGCTTTGCAATTGTCTGCTTATCCGGATGAGTACTTCCATCCGCACAAATCATATAAGTTTGACATTTTATCTTCCCACTCCACTCTTCTGAAAGATTTCGCACGGAACCATGATGCGAAAGTTTTATAAAATCATAGCTACTATTTCCCACAACTTGCAAAATATCCTCCGCCCAGGCATCTCCCGTAAATAAAAGCTTCTGCCCTTTATATTCAACTTCCATGATGATACTTGCACGATTGCTTGGACTTGCATCCTTTCCTTTAATTGGTAAATTCATCAACTCTTCCAAAGAATATCCGTAATCTGATTGTTTTCCAAGCGGTACATTACCAAACGCTTTCGGAAACAGCCGATACAATGTTTCCTCATTCGGCCATAAAATCCGAAAGACCGCTCCATCTAAATCATATGTCATTCCTGCTAATGCTGGTTTAATCGTTATCCCTTGTTCTTTAAGCGCTGTATAAACTTCATCATTTTGACGAACGGATAAATCCGTATTCTTCCCCATTAATTTACCATGGTTCATCCACACTTCTTCAATATTCAGTTTTGTTTTATTTCGTAAATTGTACAGAAGCCCTCCCAGATGATCCGTATCTACATGTGAAATTATCATTACATCAATTTTTTCATAATTTGCCACGATTTGTTTGCAAATTGCTTCAAACTCTAATCCAAAGCGCATCACGCCGCTATCAATCAAGATATTATGCGGTATGCCGGATGCTCCTGTATAGTGCAGACGGAGGCAGTCTCCTTTGCCTGCATTGTAATTGAATATTTGTAGCATGTTAGTCCTCCATGATATGTTAATCTAATCGCACTCGAAACAAAGTTAGACTACTGGCATAGTCTGCACTTTCTTCTTCATAGACTTCCCAGCCTACAATACTACGGTCATAAAGAGCTGAAAAAATACAGATAGTAAAACATTCCCTTATGTGGTCCGTTTAAATAGGTAATATCCCACATATACACTTGCCCGAAGCAACCACCTCTTCGATTAGTTCTACAGCAGTTTTGCGGTCTGAGGCGCTAATCATTCGTCCTCTGACTCTCTCCAGATCGCATTTGCTTTTTTGACAGTACAAGCAATGCTTCCGCTTCTGCAAATGCTTTTTCCTTGCGTTGCAATTCTTTTTCCAATTTTCTGCGTTCTTTCTCGAAATCCTTGAGTTCTCGATTTAATCGGGAAGCCTCTTTTGCAACACCACCATTTGCATTCATACAAGCGTTTTCCACGCCTTGATTTGCTCTACATAAAGTCCCTTTTTACGAGCATACTCAGCAAGCTCTGTTTCATTCATACTTGCGGTTTCCACGACAATTAGAAACTTATCCTGTGTGCTCCAGTTATCTGGGATTGCATCTGTACCAGGAGCAGCATAGCCTTCTCTTCTGGCTTTGTCTCGCCAGTTACGAAGGGTCTGCTCTGAAATGCCTTCTTCTCTGGATATCTTGGTAATGGATTCATTGTTTAGTGGAAGCATTCTTCTAAGGAGTGCATCCTTTAATTCTGGGCTATAGTTCATAGTGAAATCTACTTCCTGTGATATTTGTTTAGGGGAGATTTTTTCGGAAATTCACAAAAATATCAACAAATCTACACCCTATCATTTTTAATTTCTTCTATTCTTCTGTGTCTAACTTTCCAAATGCAGTAATATATCATTCCACCAATAGCACCTCCCAATGTATTATAGGTCAGATCTGATATTTGAAATGTTCCAAGATGGAATAATAGCTGAGTAAATTCTATCACAAAAGAAAATACTGCTACAACTTTTGTGACCTTCCAAACGGTTTTCCTAAATCTAATATTCTTAGATTCATCAAGTAATTCTTTTTGAAATGCCCACAATAGCAGAATAGAAAATGGAACAAATAACATGAAATTCTCTATAGATTCTGTTGTAAACTGTCCATCTTCATATAATCCCCATCCTCCAAAAAGCTTTCCAAGCGGATCAAACCATATCTCACGATTTAACACCGTTCGGAGTAATATCATTGCTGTATAAAAGGCTAATAGAAATATCCTGCGAAAAGTTGATGAATTTTTAAATGTTCTCCACCATGTTGCAAACATATTTCGGATAAAATTATTCTTTTTCCACCCATGCTCCTTACCGTATAAATATAAGAACATTGTTAAAAAGGCAAGGAGAACGGCAGCCCAAAAGGGCTGATAAAGTGCTGATAATACATTATATGCTATTTTATTAAATATTTCGATTATCTTACTTCCCATTGTTCTCCTTCACTATTTATTTCAACTCTGCAAACAATTTTTTCTTCTCCATTTATACTAACTGGAGTAAGTTGTTTGATTCCACCGCTGAATCGGGAACCAATACCAGCAGCCATGATAACTACGGTTGTTTTCATAATTTGTTCTTTTGTTTAAAAATAATTATTCTACTGTTACGCTCTTCGCAAGATTTCTCGGCTTATCAACATCTAAACCTTTTGTCACTGATACATAGTATCCCATTAACTGTAACGGAATCACTGCTAAAGAAGTTGCAAAATGCTCATCAGTCTTTGGAATATAAGTTACAAAATCTACAGTATCTTCGATATTATAATTTCCATAAGTAGTCAATCCCATCAGATATGCTCCACGACTCTTACATTCTACCATGTTACTGATGGTTTTTTCATACAGTTCAGACTGAGTCAGCACACCGATTACTAATGTGTCATCTTCAATCAGAGAAATGGTTCCATGTTTTAATTCTCCTGCTGCATAAGCTTCTGAATGAATATAGCTGATTTCTTTCATCTTCAGACTGCCTTCCATACAGATTGCATAATCAATTCCTCTTCCAACAAAGAAAATATCTTTTGCATTTGCCTGTTTCGCAGCAAACCACTGAATACGTTCTTTATCTTCGATAATTTTTTTAATTTTTTCCGGAAGTGTCTGTAATTCTTCAATATAAGCACTGTACTGGGCTTCATCAATCTGTCCTTTTACTTTTGCAAACTGAATTGCCAGTACATAAGAAGCAATTAACTGTGTGCTGTATGCCTTTGTGGTC
>OODT01001058.1_pt1 | contig 18076 bp, 11 predicted proteins | sample 1671841 | NCBI WGS metagenome assembly OODT01 (sample SAMN06348198, study PRJEB24527) | human gut metagenome | biome: human gut; feature: ankylosing spondylitis patient; material: feces | host: Homo sapiens | place: China | collected 2015-10 | reverse complement strand
GTAAAGTTCATTATATTTTGGAATAGCCATTTTTTCAAACCTCACACCTTGGAAAAGCTCAGCACACATTCGCAATGGCTTGAGGGTTGCGTTTGTTACATCATTTTGGTATAACAACTCACAACCTCCACGTGACTTCCATTGTCCAAACACAAATCTGTGTCATTTTCGATGATAGGAAGTCGGAATTTGATGGACTTGAGCCACTGGCCGTTGGGCTGACGCTCCGGGTAGATATGGACTTCGGAAGTCAGGTGCTCCATCAGCTTTTTGCGTTCGACAGGATTCATAACGTTGTAGAGCCTCTCAAAGCAGAGCAGAATCTTGTAAATATTGTCGCCAGTGATTTTGTCTGCTTCGATGGCCTGTTTCTTGGCACGAGCCGTCACAAGCTGATTCTCGGTACCTTCGATTTTATCGTACATCTTGTAAAGCCGTTCGTCAAGGTCTGATTTGCGTATGATGTAGTGCCGGTCATCCGGGTCAAGTGTGTCGATTTCATCCATGAGTTTGGATTTGACGGAGTAATACTGACGTAGTTGCTTTTCGGCGGCTGCGATTTCCTGTTCGATGGCAGTCGTGTCCACTTTGCTATTGATCTTCTCCTGCATCATGGCGGCAAACTTTGGATTGCTGACTAGTTTGATGATAACCTCCACCACGGCGTTGTCCAGAACTTCTTCCTGAATTTGCTTGTTGAAATCGCATTTTTGCCCACGTTGCATCTTGCGGTGCTTGCAACTGTAATAAGAGAAAGATTTATAGGGTGTGCCATCTTTCTTTCGTTTGGTGCATTTGTTGCTATACATTCCAGCACCGCAAATGGGGCACTTGACAAGGGCGGATAATAAATGCGCCTGTTCCGTCTTGCTGCGGTTGACTGGTTCGTATCGTTTGGACTGCGCCAGTAGCTTAATCTGTGCGGCGTTCCACAATTCTTCTGATACGATGCCCTCGTGCAGGCCGTCCACCAGCAAATAATTCTCCTGTGGAACCTGATGATATTCGTTCCGGGTGCCGTGAATCTTTTCGAGTTTGCGGCGACCAAAGGCGATTTTTCCGCAGTAGACGGGGTTCTTCAGGATGGCCCGAATCAATGTTGCGCTGAAAAGGGGAGAGGTGCCATTTTGACGAGCAAGTTTCTGAAAGCCGTGGGTCTCCAGATATTTGGAAAGACCATTTGCACCTGTGTCCGTATTTACATATTGCTCAAAAATTGTGCGAATGGCAGGGGCTTCATCCTCATTGATTGCAGCACACCGTCAACTAAACGATAGCCATAAGGCGCAAATCCGCCGTTCCAGCGGCCTTCCCGCGCTTTTTGAATGCGACCTTCCATGGTTTGGACACGGATGTTCTCACGCTCGATCTCAGCTACCGCAGAAAGAACGGAAATCATCAGCTTGCCTGCATCCTTGTAGGAATCAATGCCATCTTCCACGCAGATGAGGTTGACCCCAAAGTCCTGCATGACCTGCAAGGTAGACAGCACATCGGCGGCATTGCGGCCAAAGCGGGACAGTTTGAACACCAGAATGTAGGAAACACCATCTTTTCCCGATTTGATGTCATCCATCATTCGGCAAAAAGAGGCACGGCCTTCGATGGATTTTCCCGATTTACCGGCATCCTCATACTCGCCAACGATCTGGTAATCGTTGAAGTCAGCGTATGCTTTCATCCGGGCTTTCTGGGCATCCAGCGAATAGCCATCGATTTGCATGGTGGTAGATACACGAGTGTAAATATAAACTTTTGGCTTTCCCTGTGACATAAGAAATCCTCACGGCTACCGTTATTTCTTGTCGATTTTTTGCTCTAAGAACTGGATGGAATCCAGATAGTCCTGTTCTACATCGCTGAGCGTTCTTGCCTTATACTTCCGATATTCGGTGGTGGCTTTGTCCACGGACTGCTTGTGCGTCACAGTGCCGTTTCCGACAAGCAACTGCTCACCGCTCATTGTCAGAATGCGGTCAAGGTGATTGGCCCAATCCTGCATGGTCATGGGCTGTTCGCGCTCTGCCTGACGCTCTGCAAAGTCCAGATAGCCGGAAACAAGCTGTCCCATGGCGCGAAGCTCTTTCTCGTTCAGATAATTCTTGGCGATTTTTGCTTCTTGCAGGGTGGGCTGATTTCCGGCGAAGGTGGTCAGTCCCATGAATTCTTTTTCGGCATCGGCACGGTTGTAAATGACTTCTGCGGCAGTCTGGCCGTGGATGGCATAATGAATCTTGTTCTGTACTTTTTTGAAGAACTGAACCGAAATTTCTGCCTTGGGGTCGTAGTCGATGCTGGTGGCGTAGATTTCCAGAACCTGACGGTAAAACACCTTTTCGGAAGCGCGGATGTCCCGGATGCGCTCCAACAGTTCTTTGAAATATCCACCGCCGCCTAAATTTTTCAGCCGTTCATCGTCCAGTGCGAAGCCTTTGCGCATATATTCCTTCAGGATGCCGGTCGCCCAGATGCGAAATTGTGTGCCGCGTTTGGATTTGACCCGGTAGCCAACAGAGATAATGACATCGAGGTTGTAATAGTCCACATCGTAGACTTTTCCATCTGCGGCAGTGTAGGCAAATTTTGCCCACACTGATTCCTTCTGAAGCTCACCTTCCTTGAAGATGTTCCGGACGTGTTTTCCGATGACACTCCGATCACGCTGGAACAGCTCGGCCATCTGGTCGATGGACAGCCAGACGGTATCGCCATCAAACGTGGCATCAATCTTGGTCAGGCCGTCTTCGGTGGTATAAATGATGATGGAATTTTTGGGGCTTTCATCAGGGCGATTCATTTTCGTGCCTCGTTCAAAATATGGAACATGGTGAGAGAATCTCACCATGTGTTTGGACAGTGATTACAAGAATATTATATCATGCTGCAAGGAGTTCATCAACGGCAATTTGCCCGGTTTCGATTTCCGCATATTTTTCGATCATATCGGCCAGAAAGCCCGCCAAGGCACTCCATTCATCAAAGTTGGACGTGCAGGAGGAAACGGGAAAGATATCTTTTTCGCTAGCAGGATATTTTTTCAATAGGCAGCTCCATTTCCTTGTAGCTGAACAGCGTGTACCAGCGATTTTATCAAACTTCCTTTCAAACTTATCCGATCAATTCTTTCAGCCGTTCCAGCTTTTCCTGCGCTGTTTCTCTGCGGAAGCTGATCCCGATGCAGGAGATGGGAACACACATTTCCAACAGGCGGTCGTAGATACGGGCGTGGGCGGTATCCTGCGGATGCCGAATCTCGTCCAACGTCAGATTGGTGGTGACGATGAGTGGCTTCCGACTGCGATAGCGGCTGTCCACGATGTTATAGATCTGTTCTAACGCATACTCCGTGCCACGCTCCATCCCGAAGTCGTCAATGATAAGCAAAGGATAGCGGCACAGCCTTTCCACCACCTCATTCCGCCCGGAAAAGCTGTTATTCAGCTCGTTCAGGATGTGTGCGAAGTTCGTCATGCACACAGGTACTTCCTGAGCCATTAGAGCGTTCGCAATACACCCGGCAAGGAAACTCTTGCCTGTGCCGACACCGCCCCAGAACAGAAGCCCAATGTTCTCTGGGCGCATGGTCTGCCACTGCTCTACATAGCGGTGTGCATGGTGCATCTGTGGGCTGCGTCCGTTGTCGTTTGCAAATGTCCAGTCCAGCAGAGCGGAATCAGAAAAGCCGTCTGCTTTCAGCCGCCGCACAAGGTCGAGGTGTTTCTGCGCCTTAATAGCTGCTTCCTGCTGCTCCCGTTCGGCTTTATGGCAGGCACATTCTACCGGATGCTTGTTCTTCCCCATCAGGACAAGACCCTTGGCAAAGAAGGCTTCTTTGGGCGTTTGGTACTTGCCGCAATAAAGCAGACCGTTGTCTCCGTGATAGTCCGCTGCGTTTCTGGGCATACTGGAAACGGACTGTTCCAAAATTTTCTCAATCGTCTTTATAGGCTTTCTCCTTCCTTGAATGTGTAGTCCGGGATACCCGGTGTCGATTTTCGTTCTGTTTTCTGCCGCTTTGCCCAGATACGCAGGGTGGCGGCATGGTCGGCGTACTTCCTTCCGGTGGACTGGATATAAGCGGACAACTGCTCGATCAAACCATCAAGCCCTGCAAAGTCAGCCTTGAGTCGCTTGTACTCTTTTTCCGTCAGAAAGACATTCAGATATTCGCCAAAGGTCAAATGAGCATCGGTTGTTTTTATCAGGTGGTTATCTTTCAGGTTGTTCTTATTACGTTGGTTAGGTGTGCATTTTTGCGCAATCATACTGCTCGTTTCTGCACAGTCATGCTCGGCATTTTTGCATACTGTGACTGCGCAATTCTGCGTAGTATGCGGAACCTTGAGCAGAATACGGCTGGGCTTGGAAAATCCACTGCGGATACGTTCCACGAGCTGTGCGTTTTCCAGTTCGGAGAAAGAGCGCGTTACACTGGAAATGCTGCATCTCAAGTCTTTTGACAGATGAGAAAGCGGATAGACTACATAAATGCGATCCTGTGCATCGATCCAGTTGTTCTTTTGAGAAAGCGTTGCTCGGTCCAGCAGTAGGGTGTAGAATAGTTTTGCTGTGTGGCTCAGGTTGGTATCCAGCAGAAAGCAGGCATAGGGCAGATATTGCGGCAGTGGCATATTGGGTTTCAAGTAATCCGAAATGGAATTCACCTCCATTTTTATATCCGAATTAGTGCTAGACCGTTTGAGAGTTTTGTTTTCTATCATTGTTCAGACGATCTTTTACCGTCTGAAGATACCGACTGGCACGGTCGATAAAAATCAGCAGTTTATCATTGTTCTTTGGTTCGGTAAGAATATCCGGGTATTCACGAAAGCACATTTCCCACCGCCGGACAAAATCCTCCTGCGCTCCCTGAATCTCGCACATCATGGCTTTGCCATCTGCCAAGCGGCGAGGTGAATAGATGCTCTTGACGGCATCCTTGAGATTCTGCTTTTCTTCCTTGTTGAGTCCTTTCTTGTGCCCCTGAATGTCTTGCTTGAAGGTCGTTATAAACGCATTGTCCTTTGAAGGCGAAGAATACGAATCCGTGATACTGGAATCCCGTTCAGCTTTAGGCTTACGCAGCTCTGCCATAACTTCGGGACGCTTTTCCTTTGGAACCTTTGCAATCGAGGAAATTTCACGGTCGGTTGCCTGGATCTTTCCGCTCAGGATTTCTTCCTGAGCTCCGGGTACTGCTTTCTCCGCCGCTTCCACACCTTTTGCAAATTGCTCTGCACGGTAAACATAGCTTTCTGACGTTCCATTCTCGGCAGCAACTTTAGACCGTGAGCCGTGCTTTGCGCGGTCTGGTTCATTTTGAACCAGACCACTTTCAGATGCCAAGGTATACTGATTGCCGTGAAACGATTTGATTTGCTTTTCCGCTTCTGCCTGCTTTCCGATCAGGAACTTTTTCTGTTCTGGGGTCAGGTTTCGCCGCCCAAGCTGATTTTTACAGATCCATACAAGTGCTTCATAGCGGCTGGAAAATTCTTTTTCGATGACTTCAAATGGAATAAATGGATATTTCCGAAGAATTTGATAGCGTGTATGTCCATCCACAATATAGCCGTTCCACGTGATGATCGGATTCAGTACACGTTCCTCCTTGAGGATGTTCATTTCCAGTTGGTGGGTTTCCTCAAACGACGGAGGGTTGATTTGTTTCTGGAACTCCGGGTCAATTTTGAGTTGGCTCAGTTTTGTCATAGGCAAATCATCCTTTCTGAAATGAAATAGAATATCATTGTTCTTACGCCGTTCTCCCTGCATGGCTTTCCTGCCCCCTTCCGGCGGCGTTTTCCGGCTCTCCTTTTCAGGATCTTCGCCGGGTATCCCATGCAGACGGTCATTAGGTTCTCAAGGTTCGATGAGGGGCTTAAAACTAGATTAGCACGTTCATAGAAGATTTTTTAGGACATATTACGTCCGATTTTCACGAAAATCGAGTTGAATTTCTACTAAAAATCGGACATTCTTTGTCAGCACTTGCGAGAAAGCAATGAAGAATGTGCTTCTGTGGGCTTAGTGTATCACATCGTAAATTTTATTTTTAGGAACTGGTAGTTCCGGTTTTTAAAAAATATGAAGTGAATTTCAAGGCAAAATCGGAACTATTAGTTCTGGTTTTGCGTATCAACGTAATTTCAAATTTTGGGTGCCGTTCTCTCTGCATGGTGTTCCTGCCCCCCTTTCGGCGGCGTTTTCCGGCTCTCCCTTGTGGGGTCTTCGCCGGGTATCCCATGCAGACAGTCATTCGGTTTTCAAGGTTCAATTGGTGTCTTGCTGGTAGCTTATCACACTTTCAAAAAATTTTTTAGGACCTGACTGGTCCGGTTTTGAGGGAGAAAACCGGACTTGGGAGGTCCGGTTCTTGTGAACGGCTCTGGATAGAGCATACCATAAAATTGCTCGATTTTTTAGGAAGTGATACTTCCGCTTTTTGCCTTCAAAACCGGAAGTAATAGTTCCGGTTTGATGCAATATTGAATGAATCAACGCCGATTTTCATAAAACAAATTTTTCTCCAAGAAAATTTGCTTATTCGGTATCAGCAGAAACGTGTAGCCAGCGCAATTTTGTGCTGAATATCGGGTTTGGGCGAAGCTCAACAAGCGTTTTTGAAGTTGGATTTGAAAAATCTGATTCAAAAATTGCGAGGCGGTACCAACTCGCCCTGTTTGCTGCGGTTGCAAACTCGAAAATTTTTGTGCAGAAAAATAACCGCCCGCTTCAAGTTGAACTTGAAAACGGACGGTCCTGATTGCAAAATAATTTTCAAATTTGGAAGTCGCGTTGAGAGGCTTCATAGCGCTCGCAAGCAATGCAGACGTATATACATCTGCTTATTTTGCGTTGCAAAACGCTTGTTGGGGAGCACCCAAACCCTTGAACTGCATCGTGCCGATGCAGGCTATGCGATTGCATCGCTGAATAGTAGCGTCGCTATACAGGATAGGGGCACCTTGTCAATAACGCCGCTGTCGTTATTCATCTACGCCAAAATCTTTTACCTTCAGCGTTTTACAGTTCTCCATCACGGTGCGCACAATGGGGGTGGACAGACCGTCCGGTGCATCGGCGGTAACATCCAGCGTTACCGAAACTTTGCAGCCATCTGCGCTGAGCAGGTGTGTAATGACTTCCTCCACCAGCCGCTGCACATCACGGTTGATGCGGGTGGTGTCCAACTCGGCAGTCATGTAGAACCGGGTGTTTTTGGGCGGAGCGGGAACAGCGGCAGGTTGCGCTGTCGGCGGCTGATGCAAGGTTACAGTGGGGTCAATGGGAGCATCCGGGGGAAGGTTGAAAAGGGTGGGCTGTTCGCCGCCCTGAGCAGTTTGCGTAGGCTGCACAACTACTGCGGGAGCACTTTTTTCAGCCAAAAGCTGCTTGCGGGCAGGGTCCAGCTTGACCAAAAGGTCGGAGGTGTTGATGCAGTCCACAAACTGGTTATACCGCAGTTCAACATAGCGGTCGCCCGTGTAACCGGCCGCAAGGGCAAAATATTCCTGCGAGTTCAGGCCGGTACGGATGGCATCTTCCAGCACGCTGAACTTGGCAAGGCGCGGCAGGTAGCAGTAAGTGCAGAGGTACTCCCACAGCTTCTTGATCTGGATATGGTCAGCATCCTTCCACAGCACTTCGTCCAGTTCCATTTGCAGCAGGGCAGGTGCCCACTTGGTGATGAGCGTTTCGCTCTGCTGCATCTTGCGGGAGGCACGGGACACGATGCTGTCCGTTCCGCCGGAAATGCGGGTAGCATCCCACAGAATGGTTTTCATATCCACGAAGCGGTCAATCTCCGGGGTGAGCAGCCAGCAGTAGGTTTCCCGGATGCGGGCTTCCACGGTATCGTTGCTGCGGTGGAGGTTGGCATCCACTTCCCGGTTCTGGGTGACATCAAGGTTCAGTGTTTCCTTGTCGTCCTGAATTGAGCGCCACGCACGGAAGTCCCGCACCGCCTGCTTCAGCGAGATCACTGCTTCCTGATCCGGTGCCACGAACGCCAACATATTGCGGTAGATGCGGGGTGCTGTGCCGCGGGTGTTCAGGATATTTTCTGCCGCAGTGAGTGCCAGGGCACTGGACGCATTGGCACGGTAGGTCTCATCCGGGCGGAGAATGACCAGCCGCACCGCCTGATCGTCCGACACATCCAGCGAGGAAGCCGGGCAGACGTGCAATCCCGCAAACGGCTCTTCCTTGCGCAGCTTTTTCAGGCGGGTTTCAATTTCTTCTTCCACGTCGGCTTCCGCCACCTGTGTTGCACGGTCCTGCGCGGTTTTGCGCAGGGTGGGACGGGTGTCGAACCAGTAGCGGTCGCCGCTGGTGTTGGTGTACAGATACGCCAGCGAGCCGCGCAGGGTGTTGAGGGCATCGTTGAAGTCTGCGATGTTTTCGCCCGGCTGGACCACGCCCAGACGGATGCGGGAAGCCTCGATGCCGCGCACGGACTGGGAACGCACTGTGGGCGCACTGCCCAGCATGATGGTGCGCGCCACCCGGCGGGAAGCCATGATGCGACCATACCGCTGGTTGCTCTGGTCTTTCTGGTAAGGCACCGAGTTTTTGCCGTCGATCTCTGTGTTGACGATGGAGTTCCAGCCTTCCGGCAGATAGCGGATCAGTTCATCGCGGACGTTGGGTGCGTCCAGCGAGATGGAGCCGGGCAGGATCATGGCGCTGGCATCGCTGCCCATCCACAGCTCATGAATGACCGCCGCCATCAGGCGCAGCACGCCGCGGGTACGCTGGAATCGTTCCAACGTGGACCAGTCATCGTACAGGCGGTCGAAGATTTCCGGGTGGATGGGATAGCAGGAAATCATCCGATCACGGTAGTCCACTTCTTTGGTGTCTGCCGGAAAATCACCGGGGTTGTTCTGGTACATCTGGCTGAACGCCGTGCACACGCGGTCGCGGGCTTCCGGATCCTTGCAGTCGAGGAACAGGCGGCGGCGCACCACCTCAAAGCCCTCGTTGGCGGCAACCGGCTTCCAGATAGATTCCATACGACCAAAGGTATGTTCAATGGTTTCCAGTGCGTTCTTTCCTGCTTCGCCGCCGATCTCGATATTCGATTCCGGGATAGAAGCCACCACCAGACTGTTCTTGCTGGCGCGTGCGGCTTCGGTGATCTCCTGAATGAAAGAGTTGAAGTTATCGAACGACCCGGCGGGCAGACCGGACACACCATACAATTTTCGGGCATACGCCACAAGCTCGTCCATCAGGATCAGGCAGGGGCCGCAGGCATCAAACAGGTTTTTCAACGCTTCACTGCCGGGAGAAACGCCCTTTTTATCTGCATCCTTGACAAAATCGTACAGTTCCGGACGGCCAGCCGATTCCGCCAGCTGCGCTGCCATTTCGCCCCAAAGAGTGTTGATGGTGATGCCGGGGAAATTGATGGGCCGTTTGGTTCGGGTGGGGTCCAGTGCCGTGCCCACCAGCACCGCCACGTTGGCTTTGGGCAGAGCCGAAACGCCTGCCTGTGCCAAAACGGGCTTGATGCTGGGGATGCGGTCTGCCGATACCCTGCCGCGCATGATGTGGTAAAGCGCCAGCATGCTGTGGGTCTTGCCGCCGCCAAACGCGGTTTTTAGCTGGATGACGGGTTCGCCATCCTTGCCGGAGACACGTTTGAGTGCCTGCACCAACAGGCCAGTCATACCCTCAGTGACGTAGGTGCGGGCAAAAAACTCCACCGGGTCACGGTATTCAAACGCGCCCTCACCACGTGCCACCTGCGCAAGATCAGCAGCGAACTCTGCGTTTTTATAGCGTCCCTGCGCCACATCCGGGTGCGGTTCGATGACATCCCGCCAGCTGGGCAGACCGGAAAGTGTTTTGCTCATAATGCCGACGGTGTGCGCTGCTTTGGTCTTTGCCGGGGCGGTTACTTCGGTGACATTGGTGGAGCCTTCGGCACTGCCATAGCGGAGCTGGCGCAGCATTTTGCGGATCTCCTCGGCAGCTTCGTCGTCAAAGGCTTCGCACAGGCGCGCCATAGTGTCCAGCGCACGCCATGTATCGTCCTCCGAGAAATCCGCACCGCCGATGTGCGCCAGCTTGTTGCGCACGCCCATCAGCTCCTTGGCCCAGGTGCGGTAGTCGATGGACAGTTTGCGCTTGAACAGGTCGTTCCACTTGCGGTCGAACAGACGCAGGCAGTTGGCAATGTCCAGAGAATCCATCAGGGTAGCGTAATCGCCGTTGTCGTCCGGCAGGTCGCGGGTCTGGTCGGAGAGGGTCATCAGGACTTCCTGCCACCAGTTGTCCTGATATTCCCGGCGCAGCTCCTGGCAGACATACCCTGCCAGCTGCGGGTGCAGGATGCGGAACGCCTGCTGCACTTTGGTGTAATTGTCGCTCATTTTTTACACTCCTTTTGTGTTCCTTAGAAGAACGAGGTCTGCTCCGGTGTTGCCTGCTGGAGTTCTGCCGCACGGGACTGAATTTCCCGCCATGCCACCACGAGGGCATTGTAGGCGTAGCCCTCCTGCGCCCAACCCTTGCGCTCGGCGAGGGTGTACAGCCGGTAGGCAAGGTCTTTGGCACGCTCGGCGTTGGAGCCCAGTATCGGGGCAACGATCTGCGCACAGGCTTCCACGCCGCCGGTCTCCATGGCGTGGGTGAGCTGCTGGCAGAGCAGCCAGATCATTTCTTCGCGGGGGTCGGTCTTTTGCGGCAGTTCCTCGCGGGTGAGCAGGCGGACGATGCCCTTTTCGGCGCTCAGCACGCCTTTTGCCGCCAGTGCTGCCACCGAGGTGTTTTTGGCGCGTGCCAGCGTATCTGCATCGCCAAAGCGGATGTTGTTAAAGGCGTTCTGAGTGTACAGATCTACACAAAAACGGCTGTTGGCATCCAGCTCGCCGTCCTGCTCGTTAAAGTACACATCCAGCTCCTGATTGATGATCTGCAGCGCACTGCGCACGGTCATGGGGGTACCGTCTGCTTCCAGCACGCGGGCATAGCGGGAGTACACGCCCATGCCGGGGCCAATGGCAGACTGCGCCAAGTCCACAGGCGCAATGTTGCTTTCCTGCAATTTCTTCAAAGCCGGACGCAGTTCCCGCTTCAGTTCCGCAATCAGGCTGCGGCGGGTAGCCTGAGGGGCATCCGCCGGGCGCTTGCGGCACACCAGCACAATGGAGGACGCAAGCGCATTGGTGCCGGACGCAATGGAGCGGTTTGCCATTTCGGTGCGCATGGGCCATGTGCCAGTAATGGCAAAGCCTGCCTTGATGATAGCGCTGAGCATGGTTTCCCAGCCGGTGGAAGCGGTCTGTTTTTCAGCTTCTCTTTCGTCCGTGTCACTCTGTTTATAGGCATAGTAGATGGTCACCGGCACATCCTCGCGGGCATACTGATAGATTTGCTGGCAGGTGTGCAGCATACCATCCTCAAAGAAGTCCCTTGCTTTTTCGGTACTGCCCTCAAAGCGGTAGGGCGTTGCCACCAGTTCTTCCGCCTTGGGCACCAGCATGGTACGGAACAGTTTGGGGTAAGTTTCTTTGAGGGACTGCCGCATCCAGACGTAGAAGAAATCGGACAAGTCTGCATAGCCGATGTTGTCATAATAGGGAGGATCGGAGGACACCATAATATTCCGCAAGCCGCAGTCACTTTGTGCATCAAACTGACTAACCTCACCGAAACTCTGAGCCGGAAATTCTACAATACACTTTGTTACCCAGTCCAGCATATTATCAAAGCAACCAGAAGAATTGCTGAATGGATTTGCTTCCGCATAGTCCCATACCATGGGAATTGCCTGACGACCAAACGTATTTCGCAGACCTTCGCGAGAAGAATCCCAACTACAAATTGAACTTCCACGGTCTGCCAGTTTGCTGATAACAAAGCTAAGATATACGCCCACCGCTTCACCATAAGCCCGTGCACCAAAGCCGCCTGCACTCAAGGCAATATGGTCGTTTGTAACGCCCGCGGCCACCGCGTCTGCTTCCGCTTTTGCCTGTGATTCTGCTACCAGTGCACTGAAAGTAGTCAGGGCAGTCAGCTGGCGGTTGGTAAATAGTTTATCATAAGTATCCAAACCATAATTAACACACCATATATTTCGCGGGTCATAAGGAAGCGACTGGTCAGGATATTCTGCATTCGGCTTTGGACAATCCGCTACAAGCCACTGCGTCTCATCTGGCGAAAGATACAGCCGACCATTTCTTCCCTCTGCAACCACTGCCATCAGTGCAGAACCCATTCGTCCTTGCATGGACTCCTGTTTGACATAGTTTTCCGGCGTCACTTCACCGCACATGATACATTTGAATTTTGCGCCGCGTGCAGTCTTAGGTGCTTCCGGAACTTTGCCTTTTCCTTTGTGCACCGTATAAGTGATTTTCTTGGTTGCATAGTCAAATTGAGGTTCAACAAATGCTTCATTGCCCTTCTTTTTGGACAACACAAATGTACTCGCCAGCGGCATCTCACAGCCACAGGCGGGGTTGGGGCATTTGACGGTGCGTGCCCAGATCCACGCAATGACGGTGGCCTCGCCGCCGCCAAGTTCATGGGGTACTTTTACCTTGGGGTACAGGTGCCCGATGCGGCGGAACGCTTCCCGCTTCATCCACTCGCCGTAATACTGCACGTCGGCGGCAAGCCCCTGCGCTCCCTGCCAGCCCCCGGCGGCATCCAGCTTGGCGCGGCTGTCCGGGTTGACCGGCGGCTGTCCGGCAAACCGGGGCGGGATCTCGATCATGGCCTTGTTGATCATCACCGCCACCGGGTTCAGGTCGTGGGCGTGGGCTTCCAGCCCCAGCCGCTGGGCTTCCAGCGGGATGGCACCGCCGCCCGCAAAGGGATCCAGCAAGGCCGGCGGGTTGTTATTGGTAGAGCGCAGGATCTCCGCTTTGGCGGCGTCCAGCACCTCCGGGTCGTTGGAGTTTTCCCACTTGACCAGCTTTTCCAGAATGGTAAACAGCCTTTGACGCTCGGCGTTCTGGGTCTCCTCGGTGGGGTACAGTTCCGGGTGGGCAGAGGGGTCGTCCACAAGGCTGGACCATATCACAGCGCGTGCCGCCGCCAGCGGACGCCGTGCCCACCACAGGTGCAGGGTGGACGGGTGCCCATGACGGATGGATTTTTCGCGCGCTGCTTCCGCATTGATCGCTTCCAGCGGAAGGGTAACTTCAATCAGCTTTTTAGACATTAATTATCTCCAATTCTTAGTTAAGTCATTTCAGGCAGACCCACGGTTGAGAGAAGTTCGTTTCGGTCTTGCATGGACAACCAAATTAAAAAACCTTTATCTACAATATGAAGGGTTAAATTCGATTCGTCATAGTCAAGAATGATTGGTTGTATCGACTTAGAAAGCTGTAAAGAAGAAACTGCTTTTAATGCCTGCGTAATATTCCCCGGATTAAGATTTTTGCCTTGTGGATGTCCACTCGTGATCTTTGATCGAATACTTCTGTAAGTAAGACCTTTGGAAAGTTCCTCAATGCTTGATGTTAGAATGGGGTATAGCAACCATTTGTGCATAGCAAGTGCGGTTTCCTGAAAACCACTTGCATAATTTGTAATGAAGGCATTATATCTTCCAGATTGCTCCTGAATAATTTCAGCAACGAGACTTCTGGCATTTAGTCCATCACCAACAAGCCGCCGTTCACCCACAACGGTTTTGTGAATTCCAGACTCATTACAGGCACGGTGACAAGTTTCTTGGACGATATAAACATTTCCGGAACTTGCTTTAATGGCTTCACTTGTAAAAGACTCTTTGAAACGAATGTTTAAAAAGTCTTCTCCCTTTTGAATCACTTCTCGAAGCTCATCTTCATTCCATAAATCGGCATTAACGGGAACAATTCGTCCGGTTAAATCGCCGTTATAAATAACGAGTTTGTTTTCATCCAACCAAACACCAACGATTATAAAACACAGCTCGGAACTCTCATGGAAGGCTTTTAATTCAATCGCAAAATCTTTTTGTACTTCGCTTTTAAGATAATGAAAATCTTCGAGTACAATATATTGATGAAAGCGGGCTTCGTTCAAAGCACCAATAATATCATTTACATCTGACAAGTCCAGTTCCAACTGACGATGCGTGACATTTTTTGTTGCTCCACCACCGGCCTCGCCACCAAGAGTTGCATCTAAAATCTTAACAGACGCACTAACCTTGGCTTTGCCTTCATAGGTTACATTGGTGGATTCAGTTAACTCATATCCGGCACGCTTTAAGATGTTGGCATTCAAATCCGATAATGACCATCGATTGCTGCACTGCACCAAAATGTAGTCGTTCTCATTTAGGCAATGCTTTCGCAAACAGGTTTTACCTTGCTTTGAACTTCCAAAGATAGTGATATGTTTGTCTCTATTTAGGTTGCAACGAAGGCGTTCATCAACGTCATGACGTTCTACATAATTTAGCGGAATGTTTCTAGAAAGACCATAAACTTCATCCACAGTGTATTCCATATAAGTAAATCCTTTCATTATGCTTTGTAAATGACCTCAGCATTGCGTATCAGGTCGGCTATGTCAAAATTCACACTGGTGGCGGTAAAGTCCGGCGGGTTACAGAAAGGGCGTTTCAGGTAGACCGTGTGGGTGTGGGCACCGTCCACCTCCACAATGGCAAGCAGAAACTCCTCCGGCTTGTTCAGCCCCGTCAGGATCTCGTTTTTGGAAACAGTGACGGTCTTGGCACCCTTGGCGCGCCCCTTTACCTCGATAAACCGCAGGCAGGCTTCGCCGCTGCGCAGCCGGGGCGGGATGGTGGATTCCACATCGTAGCCCACCTTTTGGGCGCTTACATCCCGGGGCAGGTAACCGAACGCCTGTTCCAGCTGCATCACTGCATTCATGGCGGCAAGCTCGATGGCACGCTTGTCACCTTGGCTGAACAGTGTGGGCTGTGGAGTGCCCATCAGCTGCCGGAGCAGCCCACCGGGCAGCACCAGCGCACCGCCCACCACCACTGGCGGGGCGGGGGAGATGAGCTTTTCCGTTTCCAGTTCCGCAAGCCGCTTCTGCATCCGGGAAGCAAGCTCTTCTGCCCGGCGAGCCGCCATCTGGGAGTTGAGCCGGGCGTTGGGCTTGCCGGCGGCTTCCTTCTGCTTCAGGTCTGCCGCCCGGTAGTCCCAGTATTGGATTTCAGCGGTCAGGCGTTCTTTCACGGCTTTGGCGGTCTTATCCAGCAACTTCTGCTTCCGTGCTTTCACCTCGGCAAAATGCTGGGGCAATAGCTGCGCGATGGCATAGCCCCGGGCGCGGTTCTCCACATCGTGTTTCAGCCAGTCCTGTGCTTGAATGTAGGGCAGGGCGGCGGTGCGCTCTGCCTCGGTGGGAGCACGGTAATCCAGATAGGGCGCGTAACCGGCGCTACCGGCGGTGCCATCCTCCTTCAGCTCCACAAAGTGGACGTGCTGGGAGATGACACGCTTGGTGCCGCCCGGCAGCAGAACGCCATCCTGAATGGCATCCTCGATGTAAAACAGCAGCCGGGGGACGGTGCTGTCATCGCTGTCGTCCACAAAAATTGTGCCCTGCTTGAGTACCTCGGCATTGCGCTCCCGCACAAGATCAATGACGGCTTCCAGCAGCGGATGTCCGGGGTAAAGCAATTCGGCTGGGATCATGCCCTGCACATTGCAGCGCTCTTTTTCAAAGCACACCCGTTCGTATCGCTGCAACACCGGCTCCCCAAAGCCGATCTGCATATCCCGGCTGCGCACCGCCGCGGGCACAAAGGTGATTTCGTAGCGTCCGGTCTCGCGAGGGCGTATCTTGCCGCCCACAGAGCGGAAAGATTCCAGAAAGAATGCCTCGATAAAGTGGGGCTGCAGCTTGTGCGCCTCCATCCGCTCCATCTCTTCCCGGATGGCAGAAACCTTCTGTACGTCCATGGTGTCGTCGGTCAGAGCACGCTCATCCAACAGTTCTCGGAGCTTTTGCTGGTCCAGCGAGTTGTCCACAACCTGTTGCAACCGGGCACGGACGGCAGGGTCGTTGCCGTAGCGGACCGCCTCGATCAGCAGCTCCCGCAGGGGTTTGTTGTCAAAGGTCATCTTGCCCAAAATATCAAACACCTTGCCGCCCAGTGCACCCCGTTCTTCTTCCAGTTTCTGGAATAGCCGCTGGAACACCATGCCCTCACGGGTCTGCGCCGAGACCAGATTCCACAGGTGGCACACCTCAGTCTGCCCGATGCGGTGAATGCGGCCGAAACGCTGCTCCAGACGGTTTGGATTCCACGGCAGGTCGTAGTTTATCATCAGGTGCGCTCTTTGTAGGTTGATGCCTTCACCGGCAGCATCGGTGGCAATGAGGATGCGCACTTCTGGGTCCTGCTTGAACAGTTCCTCCACCTTGCGGCGCTCGTCCCGCACCATGCCGCCGTGGATGGTCACCACAGCGTCGTCGTGCCCGAACAGGGTGCGGATCTTGTCGGTCAGATAGCGCAGGGTGTCCCTGTGCTCCGTAAAGATAATGAGTTTTTCTCGCTGCCCATCGGCGGCAAACATTTTGCTGTCGTCCTGCAGCAGCTTAGAAAGCTCGTCCCACTTGCGGTCTACGCCGCTGACCCGCACGGCATTGGCCATCTGCTCCAGCCTTTTCAGCGTGGAAATTTCCGCTTCCATTTCCCGGATGGTGCTGGCAGCGGATGCCCGGTCGGTGACGTTTTCCTCGGTCTGTTCCAACTCGTCCGCGCTGAAATCATCCTCATCAAAATCATCTGCGATGGTAAACTGCGTGCCGGTATCCGGCTTGCCCAGTTTTTCCTCCGCCAGAATGTGCTCCAACCGTTCCCGCCTGCGGTGCAGGGATTGGTAGATGGCTTCCGGCGAGGAGGCGAGCCGCCGCTGCAGGATGGTCAGCGCAAAGCCAACGGTTGCCTTGCGATCGTTGTTCAGGTTCTCTGCCCGGTTGAACTCCTCCTGCACATAGCTGGTGACCTCGGAATAAAGCTGCCCTTCGGCAGGGGAGAGGTCATAGTTGACGGTATAAGCACGCCGCTCCGGGAACAGTGGTGTGCCGTCGAATTTGAGCAACTCCTCTTTCACAAGCCGCCGCATTACGTCCGAAACATCGATGCTCTGGTTGGAAGAACGAGCTGCACCTTCAAAACGGTCGGGGTCCACCAGCGATAAAAATAGCTGGAAGTCCTCATTTTTGCCGTTGTGCGGGGTGGCAGTCAGCAGCAGAAAGTTGCGGGTGATTTCCGACAGCAGCCGTCCCAGATTAAACCGCTTGGTGTATTTGATCTCACCGCCCCAGACGGTGGCAGACATTTTGTGCGCCTCATCGCAAACGATCAGATCCCAGTCGGTGATGCGGAGCTTTTCCTGCAAAGCTTCGCTGCGTGATAGCTTATCCAGCCGTGCAATGCAGAAATTCATCTCGGTGAAGATGTTGCCGCTGACGGCGGATTCAATGCGGTCGTTTGTCAATACCTCAAACCGCAGATGAAATTTGCGAAAAAGCTCGTCCTGCCACTGTTCTGCCAGATTGCCCGGCGTCACGATCAGACAACGCTTCAAATCGCCGCGGGCGATCAGCTCCTTGATGAACAGACCGGTCATGATGGTTTTACCGGCACCGGGGTCGTCCGCAAGGATGTACCGCAGCGGCAAGCGTGGCAGCATCTCCTGATAAACTGCCGTGATCTGGTGTGGCAGGGGCTGAATAGCCGAAGTGTGGACCGCCAGATAAGGGTCAAACAGGTGTGCCAGATGGATGCGGTACGCTTCGGATGCGAGACGCATCTTATCGGCATCTGCGCCGAAACTCCACGGCAGACTGTCACCCAGCACATCCACGGTCGCCTCATCTCCACGATAGAGGATCTGACTGCCAAGCTGCCCTCGGCTGTTCTTGAATGTAACTTCCAGTGCTGCATTGCCATACCACTGCACCGCAATAACTGTCACAGTTTCCCTTGCCGCAATGCCGTTCAGCTGGCAGCCGACCGTGATCTCCTCCAGATGTGCCATGGAAACTCCTTTCCGAATTGCCCACCGAGAATCTGTACTTTTTCGGATTCTCAGGGCTTTTTACATATAGTAACAGTATACCGCGAAAC
>OODT01001052.1_pt1 | contig 18236 bp, 20 predicted proteins | sample 1671841 | NCBI WGS metagenome assembly OODT01 (sample SAMN06348198, study PRJEB24527) | human gut metagenome | biome: human gut; feature: ankylosing spondylitis patient; material: feces | host: Homo sapiens | place: China | collected 2015-10 | reverse complement strand
GTCAGCAGTCTCGATAGGAAGCTCCTCTTTCAGGCAGCCTTCAGGTGCCATAAACGAAGCATCTGGCTGAAAATATTCAGAAAGCCAGACTACCAGTTCGTAAGATGTTGGATGAGATATTGTTTCATCCGAAAAATCATATTGATCATTTTCCAGGCTCCCGTCCTGATTTCCACTGCTGAATAAATTTTCATCGCCACTTTCATATTCCTGGTTTTCATTTTCCCACGTAAGTGACGCCAGCCCATCTGCCTTTACAGAAATCACCGCCTGAAATTTCTGTAAATCTGTCCATGCCGCATCTTGGACAACAGATAACCCGCCTTCCATTTCTGCTCCATATGCCACTGCCGGCTGCGCCGTGCATCCAACCAGCATCCCAGCTTCTGCAAGCAGACTTACTCCCACTGCCAGTATCTTTTTCCATATTCTGTTTTTCATTATAACTTCTCCTTTTCTACCCCTATTTTTCACTAATCTCTGTTATTAAACTACTATTTTACAAAACGGACTTGCCGCCTACTGGCGACATCACCATATAAATGAGTCACTGACAGCACATGGGAATCACACCTTTCTCACTTAAACAGATCCTATTCACAGCATTCCGAAGCAAATTTGCCTTGCCATTGTATGCATCCATTTTCAAAAAAGCGTATAAAACGCCCAGGTTAACAGGTTTCCTTCAAAAAACGGGTTATCTTGCGCCGAACCGGCGCGGTAGAAATTCTTTTCTGCAGAATGCAGAAACAAGATAGGTTTACTTTACCACACTTGGTCTTTAAATGCAATAAAGGGTCGGATTTTATTTTCATTTCATATTTTTTCGATTTCTTTTAGATTTGAGACACATTTTCCTCACAAATTGCCGATATAATGAATTTCGGATAGATGAAAAACCACTCTCTATCTCCCCCCTCAAAAATATAGGAAATGAGCCATCTGCCTGATGCGGATGGCTTTTCCTGTTTCAAGGACTTTTCTATTGCAATTCCCACCCTTAGCTTTTATAATGGAAGATATTACACAAGGATGTCCGGAGAAATCATTCATGTTGCTGTGAATACTTTCACAGTAATCCACTTAACTCTGATATCCGCATTATATTCTTGACAGAAACGAGGTATCTCCTATGAGTGAAAAAATCGTAGTAGTTGCATTAGGTCACAGAGCTCTCGGCACCACACTTCCAGAGCAGAAAGTAGCCACCAAAGCCGCAGCAAAAGCAATCGCAGATCTTGTTGAAGAGGGTGCCAAGGTGGTAATCTCCCACAGCAATGGCCCACAGATTGGCATGATCCACACTGCAATGAATGAATTTGGAAAGACACACCCGGATTATACATTCGCTCCTATGTCAGTCTGCTCCGCAATGAGCCAGGGCTACATTGGATATGACCTTCAGAATGCGATCCGCTCTGAATTTATCAGCCGCGGAATTTACAAACCTGTTGCTACCATTCTTACCCAGACTGTTATTGATCCATATGACGACGCTTTTGCAGATCCGGAGAAAATTATCGGACGTGTTCTCACTGAGGAAGAAGCTGAAGCAGAGGAAGAAAAAGGAAACTTTGTCACCAGACTTGCTGATGGCGGATACAGACGAATCGTAGCAGCTCCGAAGCCACAGAGAATCGTAGAGCTTGAGACTATACGAGCACTTCTCAATGCAGACCAGGTTGTTATCGCAGCCGGCGGCGGTGGAATTCCAGTGCTTGAGCAGGGCATCAACCTTCACGGTGCCAGTGCCATCATTGAGAAAGATCTTGCCGCAGGACTTCTTGCAGAAGAATTAAATGCCGATACTCTTCTGATTCTCACAAGTGTAGAGAACGTAAGTCTGAACCACGGTCAGGTAAATGAGCAGAAGCTTGGCAGCATCACTGTAGCGGACGCTAAGAAATACATTGAAGAGAACCAGTTTGCTTCCGGTTCCATGCTTCCCAAAATCGAAGCAGGTATTTCCTTTATCGAGAAAGGGGAAGGCCGGAGCACTGTGATTACTGATATGGCTCATGCCAAAGAGGGCTATGAAGGAAAAACAGGAACTACCATCCGCTAGAGCCTGTTTGCAAAAGGCTTTCCACAATATGTGCGTCACAATTTGTGGGAGATTTCACCCGGATAAGGGCGCTGTAGCGGGCTGCGGCAACCGAATTCGGGTGAAATTTCCCGCAAAGTGGGGCGTGCAGATTGCGGGAATGATTTTTCAAACACGCTCTAAACATACAAAAAGAAACCTCCGACGAAATAAGTACTCATCTGACTAGGTTCCTTTTTTTACTATTTTTTACTATTATTTCCCCAATCTTAACGAGCAGTAAGCATCAATGCGGAATCTTCTGACTCTGTATTTATGATTCCGATCAGATCTCCCTCTTTCAGGGTAATCTTACGCTCCACGCCATCTGTCACTGTCATGCTTCCGTTTTCACCATCTTCTCCCATGATCATAAAACTCACAAAACCATTTGAACAGGAAGCAATGTAATATCCTGGGACAATGCCTCCATCCACATTTTCCCCAACCTCCAGCACATCTCCCGCCATCAGTTTATAAGAGGCTGAATCAGCCCCAGAGCCGAACATATCTCCAAATTCTTCTTCAAGTATCGGAGCAAGGCTGTCCTTTAGGGAATCCCGGATTTCCGGTAAGCTTGCGCAAATGATCACCAGGACCATGAGCCATCCAAAAAGGGAGCCTTTTTTCTTTTTTACCGGTTTCTGGGTGTAAACACTGCTTTTTTTAGCTGTAGTGCTGTAAGTTCCAGCTGTACTTTGTCTGCTCTTGGAATTATAATTCCCAGCAGGGACAGAGACCTTATTTCCATTCTTAGCAGCGCCAGTGCTGCCTCCATATGTACTTCCTGCTTTCACACTTCCCTTATTATAAAAATTCCCTGTGCCTGCACCAGCCAGTGACTTAGAACTTCCAGTTCCCGTTTTCTGATCATATTTATTTCCGGCTCCTGCCACGCCTGTTCCGGTCCCGGTCTTATATGCAGCACTTCCAGCCTTCTTATCTCCCAGCGGGATTTCCTCCTGGCGCATGATTGCCCGCGCCCGGCTGGTAGCATGACGGTAATGGTCACTTCTGTTCTCATTCAGATGATACAAAGTCTCATCATTTCTATAAGGCATTCCACACAGCTTACATCTGCCATTTACAACAGGCCCATCGCAGACCTGGCACCTTTTTTTCTCCATAGACATCCTCCCGGTTCTCTGGTTATTCTGTTTCACCACAACCTGTAATTCCTGTTTTTGCTCCAACAGGGAAAAATCATCACATTCTTTGTCTTTTATTGTATCTTTTTTGCATATTTCTTGCAAGGTCTAAATTGCCAAGCGGGAAAATACCTGTTATAATAAACCGAGATTGTTCCTGTTTACGTTTTAGTAACCACAGAACATTATCGTGAACAGAAAACAGAGATTAACACAATCAACAAGGAGGATTCCCATGGAACAATTAAAAATTCCTATGGGCTATCATGCAGACCTTAATCTTCATGATACTCAGGTAGCAATTAAAACTGTGAAAGATTTTTTCCAGCAGACACTTGCACAGAAGCTGAACCTTCTGCGTGTCTCCGCACCCATATTTGTAGATCCAAGTTCCGGCCTCAATGATAACCTGAACGGCGTGGAGCGTCCGGTAAGCTTTGACATCAAAGGCATGGACTGCAACGCTGAAATCGTACATTCTCTTGCAAAATGGAAGCGTTATGCACTGAAGAAATATGGTTTCTCTGTAGGTGAGGGCTTATACACCGATATGGTTGCCATCCGCCGTGATGAGGATGTTGACAACATCCATTCCATCTATGTAGACCAGTGGGACTGGGAGAAGATCATCACCAAAGAAGAGAGAAATGTAGAAACTCTCATTAACACTGTCCGTACTATCTACAGCGTACTCCGCAAGACAGAGAAATACATGGCAGTACAGTATGACTACATAGAAGAAATTCTTCCAAGAGAGATTGCATTTGTCTCCACAGAAGAGCTTGTAGACATGTATCCGGATCTTACCCCTAAGGAAAGAGAATACAAGATCGTCAAAGAAAAAGGCGCTGTTTTCCTTATGCAGGTAGGTAAGAAACTGACAAATGGCGAGCGCCACGACGGACGTGCTCCAGACTATGATGACTGGGAATTAAACGGCGATATTCTGGTATACTATCCTGTACTGGACATTGCCCTTGAACTTTCTTCCATGGGTATCCGTGTAGACGAGACAGCGCTTGACAAACAGCTTACAGAAGCCGGCTATGACGACCGCAGAGAGCTCCCGTTCCAGAAGGCCATTCTGAATAAAGAACTTCCATACACCATCGGCGGCGGTATCGGTCAGTCCCGTATCTGTATGTTCTTCCTGCGCAAGGCTCATATTGGAGAAGTACATGTTTCCCTGTGGCCTAAGGAAATGCAGGAAGAAGCTGCTAAAGGCGGTATTCCACTTCTGTAAAATAGAATCGAGGGATCAAATTGAATATACTTTTTTTCTTAACACCGAAAAGTGATATTGCCTACATTTTCGAAAATGAAACTTTGAGGCAGACTCTTGAGAAAATGGAACACCGGAAGTTTTCCTGTATTCCTATCCTGAATCCAGAGGGAAAATACGTAGGTACTATTTCTGAGGGTGACCTTCTCTGGGGAATGAAAAATCTGAACATCACGGATATGAAAACAGCCGAGGAAGTACCGGTTATGGCTATCTCCAGAAGAGCCACCTACAAACCGGTACACGTTGACTGCGACATGGAGGATCTCCTGGACCGCGCAATCAACCAGAACTTTGTTCCGGTTATAGATGATCAGGATCACTTTATCGGAATTGTCACAAGGAAAGAAATCATCAAATATTGTTATAAAGAAATGAAGAAAAACGCATAGGATTTTAAATCACCGCGTTTTTTCACCAAAAAAGACAACCTCTGTCCCATTTAAACCAATGGAAAAGGTTGTCTTTTTTCTTTTTACAGAACCTTAGACAAAAATTCCTTCAATCGCGGATTCTGCGGATTTTCAAAAAACTCCTTCGGCGCATTCTGTTCCTGAATTTTGCCGTCATCAATAAATAAAACTCTTGTTGCAACCTCTCTTGCAAATCCCATCTCGTGAGTAACTACAACCATAGTCATGCCGCTCTTTGCAAGCTCTTTCATCAGCTCCAGAACCTCTCCAACCATCTCCGGATCAAGTGCAGAAGTAGGCTCGTCAAAAAGCATAACATCCGGATTCATGGCAAGGGATCTTGCAATGGCAATACGCTGCTTCTGACCACCGGAAAGCATATCCGGATAAGCATTTGCCTTATCTGGAAGTCCCACACGGGCAAGAAGCTCGTCCGCACGTCTGGAAGCCTCTTCCTTTGTCATCAGTTTCAGGGCAACCGGTGCCATCATAATATTCTGCTTTACCGTCTTGTGTGGAAACAGATTAAACTGCTGGAAAACCATTCCGATCTTCTGACGATGTCGATTTATGTCAACCTTGGGATCTGTGATATCTGTTCCTTCAAACAGGATTTTACCTCCTGTAGGCTCCTCCAGAAGGTTGAGAGAACGAAGGAAAGTAGATTTACCAGAGCCAGATGGTCCGATAATGGCAACAACCTCGCCCTGACAAATATCTGTGGAAATTCCATCCAGAACCTGATTGGATCCAAACGCTTTTTTCAGATCCTGTACCTGGATCAAAACTTTACTCTTATCAACGCTCACTGGTTCTCAGTCTCCTCTCCAGTTTATTCATAAAGAAGGTCAGTACCATGACCACGATCAGATAAATTGCAGCTGCTGCCAGAAGAGGCATAAAAGCATTGTAGGTACGGCTCTGGATCAGCATTGCACCCTTGGTCAGGTCCATCATTCCGATGTAACCGATAATAGAAGTTTCCTTGATCAGCACGATAAACTCATTTACCAGTGCAGGAAGCACATTCTTAAACGCCTGTGGAATGATAATAAGACGCATGGTCTGGGTAAAATTAAGTCCCAGGCTACGTCCTGCCTCTGTCTGTCCCTGGTCAATTGACATGATTCCGGAACGGACGATCTCCGCAACGTAGGCACCTGAGTTGATACCAAATGCCAGACTTCCTACCAGAATCTCATTGACGCTTACAGAACCAAAAACTACAAAGTTCATGATCAGAAGCTGGATCACAGTAGGTGTTCCACGGATCACAGTCAGATAAACTCTGCAGATGGAGTTGGCAATTTTAAAATTCCCGGATTTATCGTGGGAAGAACGGATAATTGCCACCAGAAAACCGATACAGATACCGATCAACAGGGCGAAAACTGTGATGATCATGGTATTTTTCAAACCATCCAGCAGCCAGGTGTATCTGTCATCTTTTATAAAATTGATATAAAAATCGTGTCCAAATTTTTCAAACATATTATTTCCCTTTTTATTTGCTTATCTAATGGTGCAGTGCCTGCTTCTCTTTCGGCACCATTCCATATAGGAAAAGCTGCCAGAACTGTATGCTGGCTGTTTTCATTCTTTCAGTCAGTAACATTAGTATGAGTCACCTTGATCTGCCTGTATCCAAAGCTTATACATTCCAAGCTTTTCCCAAACAGCATTCATCTAGGTGACTCACACTTCTCTGACAGCTTATGCTGTATTATTTCTATCAGTCAGCTTTTACAATGATAACCTGGCTTGCATTTGCATAGGTGTCTGTGAAATCAACGCTCTCCAGACGATCCTCTGTAACGGTCATTCCGGCAGCACCGAAATCAGCTTTTCCAGACTGCACTGCAGCAAGGATTGCATCAAACTCCATATCGTCGATCTCAAGCTCATATCCAAGCTTATCGCAGATTGCCTGTGCAATATCAGCGTCGATACCAACAATCTCATCACCGTCACGGTACTCATATGGCTCGAACTCAGCGTTTGTTGCCATTACAAGAGTTCCGTTGGAACGGTCTACATCTTCCGGAGACTCATATGGTGTCTCGCCAATGTTGTCGCCGATGTAGTTGTTCATAATATCATCAACAGTTCCGTCCTCTTTCAGTTCTTTTAATGCGCCGTTGATCTTGTCAAGAAGCTCATCATTGCCTTTCTTCAGGCAGATTGCATACTCTTCTTCAACAAATGGCTCGTCCAGGATCTTCAGTCCGTCTGCATTCTCCACGAATTTCTGAGCTGGCTGTGAGTCGATGATCACGCAGTCGATCTGACCGGCCATAAGTGCCTGGATTGCTTCGCTTCCTTTGCTGTAACGCTTAACAGTTGCTCCGTCAGCCTCATATTCACTAGCTTCAATATCACCGGTTGTACCAAGCTGTACACCGATTGTTGCATTCTTAAGATCATCCTTTGACTCAACAGTTGCAGCAGATACGCCAGCAGTCATGGAAACTGCCATTACTGTGCCAAGTGCAAGAGATACTAATTTTTTCATATTCTTTTCCTCCTCTTAATCTCATATACAGAACCAGTTCCTTATATCTTCATCCACATAGTAAGCTGCTGCTGTTTATTTCTTCCACAACAACCGACCTCACAAGATGGGGACATAATTATTCATGCTTTCTGCATATTCATTCATCTATCTTTTCCTCATTTTATCAGCTTTTTTGAAAAATGCAAGAGTTTCCATAAATTTCCCCAACTTCTTTGTCATTATTTTGAAAAATTCACTTTTTGATAACAGATCTGTGTTATGATATGATTTGTGTGGAGTAATTAAATAATTGAATGACCAAGGCGTTAACCGCCCAAACAGGAGGTATTTATTATGAAATTTACAAAAATGCATGGTATCGGCAACGATTATGTATATGTGAACTGTTTTAAAGAAACTGTGAAAGATCCATCAGCAGTTGCCAAATTTGTGAGTGACAGACATTTTGGAATTGGCTCAGACGGACTGATTCTGATTAAGCCGTCTGACATTGCAGACTGTGAGATGGATATGTACAACCTAGATGGTTCCCAGGGTGCTATGTGCGGCAATGGCATCCGCTGTGTAGCCAAGTATGCTTACGATTACGGCATTGTAAACAAGACCAGTATCAGCGTAGCGACCAAAAGCGGCGTGAAATATCTGGATCTTTCTATCCGTGACGGAAAAGTCAGTATGGTAAAGGTCAATATGGGCGCCCCTATTCTTCAGGCTTCTCTGATTCCAGTTGTATCTGAGTCTGAGCAGGTCGTAAATGCCCCTATTGAAGTAGACGGACAGATTTATCACTTTACAGCTGTTTCCATGGGAAATCCTCACGCCATCGTATACATGGATGACGTAGACGGGCTGGAAATCGAAAAGGTCGGTCCATCTTTTGAAAACCATATAAATTTCCCTGACCGCGTCAATACCGAATTCGTAAAAGTCATCGACCGACACACTGTCCAGATGAGAGTCTGGGAGCGCGGTTCCGGTGAGACTCTGGCTTGTGGAACAGGTGCCTGCGCAGTTGCAGTTGCTTCTATTTTGAACGGGCTGGTTGACCGTGATCAGCCGGTTACCGTGAAGCTTCTTGGTGGCGATCTTAATATTTTCTGGGACGAAAATGACGATCAGGTTTATATGACTGGTCCGGCGACTACTGTATTTGATGGGGAAATTGATCTGGGATTTCTTGGAGAATGACTCAATAAAAAGGCCCTTGCGGACCGTAGGCATTTTGTAATGCTTACACCGCAAAGGCCATTATTCTTTCTACAATAAATACTGCACCACAGGCAAGAAGCGCCACAGTCAGCAGACTCTTCTCTTTGTACGCTGCAATCAGCGCCACTACAAATCCCACTACAGCTGAAATTACACTTGCCGTTGCCGACAAAATCGCCGGAAACGTCATAGCTGCCAGACAGGCATAGGGCACATAAAACAGAAATGATTTTATAAAAGGATTGGTAATCTCCTTCTTCGCCAGTGCCAATGGCAGCATACGGATCAAATATGTAACGCCAGCCATAACCAGGATATAAATATAAACATTAGGCTTCATGAGCTTCCTCCTTGGCATTTTCTTCATCAACCGGGCAAAGCCATGCTGCCAGTCCGGCTACCAGAATTGTAGTAATAATAATCACAAATCCGGATGAGACTTTCGATAATACAGGAACCCAGGCAAATAATGCGCTCACTGCCATTGCTCCAAGAACAACCAGAAGCACTGCTTTGTTTTTCTTGGATGGCGGAATAATGACAGCCAAAAACATTCCATAAATGGCAACTCCAAGTGCACTCATAATAAAATCAGGAAGAATACTTCCTGAAATAGCTCCAAGCAGGGTTCCAATGGTCCATCCCGGGATTGCTACACTCATTACACCATAATTATAAAACGCACTGACTTTCCCCGGTTTACTGGCACTGACTCCGAATATCTCATCTGTTATGCCAAATGCAACTCCGTAACGATGCCCCCAAGTTTCATCACGTCTTAGCTTCTGTGAAAGGGAAAACGACATCAGACAGTATCTCAGATTGATAATCAGCTGAGTAAGTGCCATTTCCCATAAGGAACCTCCTGCTATGATAATATCAAGACCTGCAAATTGTCCCGCTGACGTAAGATTCGTCAAAGAAATCAAGACCGCCTGCCAGATAGACAGTCCGCCCTGCACCGCCATCATACCAAACGTAAAGGAAACAGCCAGATACCCCAGGGCAATGGGGATTCCATCTGTAATTCCTTGTTTAAAGCTCTCTTTTTTCATGAGAGATTTCCTCCGGTTTCTTCTGTAGTCACGCAAAGAGCCCGGGAAACAGTTTTGGCCTCCCAGGCTCTCTCATTGTAGCACTTTACACTAATAAATTCAACTATTATCCCTTGTATTCTCACTTTCTCTCTACAATCTTGTAATAAACCTTCGCTGTCAGCCCATAAATCACGCCATAAACCAAAGCAAACACCAATAATGTCACCACCGTGCATCTGGCAAACAAACCGCTGTTTGTCATGCTAAACAGCGCCAGCAGTCTCTTTACCATAGGAAATGCCATAGCAATATGCAGTGCTGCCATTCCAAGAGGAAGGAAAAATACCATAAGGATCTGTCTGTGAATGGAAGATTTCACCTCTTTATGAGTCATGCCCACCTTCTGCATGATCTCGAACCGTTCCTTATCCTCATAGCCCTCTGAAACCTGCTTGTAGTAAATGATCATGGCCGCCCCCATCAGGAACAGCAGTCCAAGGAAAATTCCAAGGAACAAAATTCCACCGAACATACTGTAAAAACTGTTATACAGATCCTGTTTTATAGTATTGTAGTTCATTCCCACTTCTATAGTTCCAGCTGCTTTTTCGGAATCCAGAAGCTCCGTTGCAAGATCGCTTACTTTGGTGGCAGATGCATATTTTTCTTCTTCACTTCCAGACAGATACACATCCGTTTCCAGTTCCATCAGAGACATTGCACTTTGATAAACTTTCTCCTGCTGCAAAAACAAAGCAAAAAAGTCTTCGTCATTTACAACCAGCTTCAAAGAATCCATAGAAGAAAAATTATCTCCCACATACTGATAATTTTTCAGCCATTCTTTCACCTGGTAAACCTTGTTATGAATCTCCAGAGTCTCACCGTCTGTTTTTCCATTGTGGTAAGCAAGAACTTCACCTGGCGCAAGGGAAATCTCTTCTCCCGTAACCCTGGCATACTCTTCCTGTGGAACCACGGTAAGGGTTTCCAATGAGGCTGGCATTGCCATAAGGGAACTCCCATCAACATTTGCAAATTTCCAGCTCCCATCTTCGCTTCCCACAAGCGTAGATGAAAAAGCAATTTCGGTGTTAATTTTCTCATAAGAAACCTGGTTTTCAATTTTTCCCAGTAATTTCTCTCTCATTTTTTCCAGATCTTCATAAGAATTTCCCCGGTACAGCACATTCACATCCGCCGGACAGCGTTTGTTCATAATATCATCCAGTCCGGAATTCAGACACACCGTAGAAGAGATCATCAGAAGTACGCCTGTGCTCAGAATACAGATACTTGCAAGTCCAACTGCATTTTGTTTCATGCGGTACAGCATACCGGAAACAGCAGTAAAATTCTTGGTTTTATAATAAAATTTCTTATTCCAGCGCAGGACTTTGAGCACCACAATGCTTCCTGCTGTAAAAAGAAGATACGTTCCTGCCATTACCAGAACCACTGCCACAAAGAACAGCGCCAGCGCCGAAAGAGGTGACTCTGTGGTAATGGCAATATAATATCCGATAAACAGACAGATAAAACCAGCAACCGCCATCAGCCATTTTGCTTTTGGTTCCTTTTCCCCTGTATTTTGTGCATGAAGAAGCTGAATCGGGTTTGTTTTGTAAACCTTTCGGATATTTACCAGAAGGATCAAAACAAAAATAGCTCCAAACACTTCCAGGCATATTCTGATTGCCGGAACGCTGACTTCGAACCCAAAGGACGCCGGAACCTTGATCAGTTTCAAGAGCAGCAGAAGCGCCAGCTTGCTTCCCAGAATTCCCACAAGGATTCCGCCAACAAAACTGATCAAGGCACTAAACAGATTCTCCAGCATCATAACCCTGCTGATATGCTTCTTTTCCAAACCGAGAATGTTGTAAAGTCCCAGTTCCTTTTGTCTTCTTTTCATGAGGAAACTGTTGCTGTACAACAGGAAAATAAAGGAGAAAATAACAATAACGCCAACTCCCATAGTCGTGATCATCAACACGTCACCACTGTGACGGATCGTTTTCATTCCTGCATTATGATTGATAAAAAGCATCATATACAGCATTGCCACATTGAACAGACACGCCAGAATATAGGGCACATAGATCTGTTTGTTTTTTCGGATGTTTACAACTGCCAGCCTGGCAAAAAATCCCTTACGCATGATACTCACCGCCCGTCATCAAAATGGTTAAGGTATCGGAAATCATCTGATACATCTCCTCTTTTGTTTTCTCGCCGCGATAGATCTGGTGGAAAACTTCACCATCTTTTATGAACAGAACCCTGGATGCCCGGCTGGCTGCCTGGGCGCTGTGAGTAACCATGAGAATGGTCTGTCCCTGTCTGTTTATCTCTCCGAAAACGTCCAGAAGAGCATTTGCAGCCTTGGAATCGAGAGCCCCTGTGGGTTCATCCGCAAGGACCAGGCGCGGCTGTGTAATCAGAGCCCTGGCAACTGCACATCTTTGTTTCTGTCCTCCAGAGACCTCATAAGGATATTTTTCCAGCAGTTCATAAATATGAAGAGCCTGTGCAATAGGGCGGATTTTCTGCCCCATTTCCCGGTAATCTTCACCAGCCAGCACCAGCGGCAGATAAATATTATCCCTCAGGCTGAAGGTATCAAGAAGATTAAAATCCTGGAACACAAAGCCCAGATTTTTTCTTCGAAATGTAGAAATCTCCTTGTCAGAAAGGTGTCCCAGGCTTTTTCCATCCAGAAGTACGTCTCCGGAAGTAGGTTTATCCAGTGTTGCAAGAATATTCAGAAGTGTAGTTTTTCCGGAACCGCTTTCTCCCATAATTGCAACAAATTCACCTTTTTCCACAGAAAAATTCACATTGGTCAATGCCTGCACCTTATTTCCGCCAAAACGGGTGGTATATATTTTTTTCAGATTTGTAACTTCAAGTAATGACATTTTTTACTCCTCTCCTTTATCAATGAGCTTTTTCATACGCTTCCTTGCAAAAAACAGTATACTAAAAAAAGTCACTTGCTGCCATCGAATCAGATTACAAAATGCAGGCAGAATCTTACAATGTTGTAAGGTTGTCACATAAAGTTTGCAAGAAAAAAATTTCATCTGGCAAAACTCTTTATGATATAGAAGATTTGGTCAGTATTTTTTGCAATATAAAAAGGCCGCTGACATATACGACCTTTTTTATATTATAATCCCCTATTGGGCATATATCTTCTCTGGCGTCATTCCGGCAGCCAATGTAAGATAATACACCGCGTCCGCCGCCACACACACTACGTTTTCCTCATGCATGAACTCTGTGATTTCCGAATCAAAAAGCATGTTTGCCTGTGCTTCAAATTCCTCATCCTTATCCCAGAACAAAACTGCAATATTCAAAAAAGGAAATACCGGAAGCACATACCCCACATCTCCCTGAGGAAGCAAAGTTCCCCCAAGAGCCTCACAGGCTTTTCTTAATTCTTCTGTTTTCCCGGCGAAAAGCTCCTGCAGCCTAAAAATAATCGTCCTTCTGTAAGCAGCCTCAAAAGGATACACTCTCTTCACCTGGCGAAAAGCCACCAGATTGCCCGATGCCACAGGATGAGCTGCTGAATAGTAAAACGTATTATAAATATTCATCACCGTATCAAATCCAGGGCTTTTCCCATCTTCTGTAATGAATCCGTTTTTTCGGTCAATTCGAAATCTTTTTGAAAAGTAGATGATATAAAGAAACTCCTCATCAGCTTCCAGCTGAAATTTGCGAATCAGTTCCTCCTGATCCATTTCCAGGAATTTCAATCTCCAGTTCTCGATTACCTGGTCATAATTAGACTGCCTGTTTTCTGGCATAATACATTCTCCTCTTATCCGCTATTTACCTTTAGCTATGCCATATAACTTGAAAGCTTCCTGTTTCAAGTATTTTTACCAGCTGCTCCACTTCATCGGAGTTCCAGTTTTGCGCAGTCTGTGCTTCCCCTGTGAATTTCACGCAGGTTCCGCAGGAAGAGCTTAAATTCCTTGGCACCGGCATGATCGTAGCCGGATATCCCTCTTTCTCACATTTTTTCTTGAAAGACATAGCTCCAAAATGGGAAAAAAATGTGGCTATGTAATCTCCCATTATTTCTCAAGAGTGAGGACAAAGTCTTCCCCATCCTCTTTTACAGACACCTTATATCCCTGATGCAGGGCGAAACGGGATACGTTTTCTTTGGCTGTTACGTTATCTACCATTACCGTATATGCCTTCTCACCGGATGCCAGCGCATTCTTAGTACGGATCACAGGTTCCGGGCAGGAAAGCCCTCTTGCATCTATTGTTTTCATACACTTAATCTCCTTAGATTTTTCATTATTTCAACTAAACGGAATTGTCTGTTTACACAGATATACTATAAATGAGCGTCCTTAATCAACTTCACGCTTCATTCTTACGCATGGAATTTACTGTCGCAATCACGATCAGAACCACAAAACCGATCACAACAGCGATCTTGCCATTTGCAGTCGGGCCTTCTCCAGAAGATGCCAGTCCGAAATTATGTGCTACAGCTGCACCAGCCATCAGACCAAATACTGTGATGGCGGAGTCTGTGTTTCCTTCACCAGCCAGAACCAGCTGACGAAGCGGGCAGCCTCCAAGAAGGACACAGCCAAATCCTGCAAGCGCCATTCCAAGTGCATTCCAAAGACCATCTGTATGTGCGACAGGTTGTCCTGCAAATCCTGGATTAAAATATCCCAGGATCATGTTTCCGATCAACGCACTTACCAGAATTGCAATAAATCCAAGAAGCAGCTTCCACTCTCCAAACAGTACCACGTCACGGATTCCTCCAACCATACACAGGCGGGTTCTCTGTGCAAGTGCACCTACCAGAAGCCCTGCGATCAGGGAGATTGCAATTGCAGCATGCTTTGCTCCAGGACCACCGTCAGCTTCTGTGAAGTGGATGAATGCAGGTGCTGCAATGAGAAGCAGAAGAATTCCGATTTCCACTACTGGGAAAATGCCGCCTTCAACCGGCTGCATTTTATAGGAACGTTTCAGAGTATAGCCTTTTTTCAGGAAAAATACTCCGGCAAGGATTCCAGCAATAAATCCGATCAAACCAAAGATGGCGTTGAAATCGCCGCCAGCCAGACGAAGGATCATGCGGAATGGGCAGCCAAGGAACATCAGGCAGCCGATCATAACGAACATTCCGATCACAAAACGGGTAACAGGTGCGGAGCCGCCTCTTGGCTTAAATTCTTTGGTTGCAAGAGCAAGAATGCAGGAGCCAAGTACCAGTCCTACAATTTCCGGGCGGATGTACTGAACCGCAGCTGCACTGTGGAATCCCAGTGCTCCTGAAGTATCACGCAGGAAGCAGGCAATGCAGAAGCCCATATTTGCAGGGTTTCCGAAATATACCAGAGCCACTGCAATGATTCCGATGATGACACCGGCTCCGATGATTATAGGTGTTTCTTTCTTTGACAATGTTTCTTTCATACTCTTTCCTCCTTAGATAACTGTCAAATCTTTCCTCTATTTTAGCATTTTTTGTCAGAAAACTCTAATTGATTATGTGGGATTATTTTAAGTATTTATAGATATTGTCGATAAATCGTGGTATTATAGATATATTAAATAACCATTTTCCAAGCGAAAGGATATAATCATGAACCGAATTTACCTCGACCAGGCCAGCACCTCTTTTCCAAAGGCTCCAGGTGTGGCACAAGCTATGATGGATTACCTGACTATGAACGGAGTTAACGTGAACCGCGGCTGCTACTCCAGTGCTTACTCAGCAGAAGAAGTTATTTATGAGACACGCCAGCTGCTGGCAGAACTTTTCCACTTTTCCAAATGCAAAAATGTAATTTTTACACCGAATGTCACCACCAGTCTCAATTTTATTTTAAAAGGATTCTTAAAACCAGGAGACCATATTCTGGTATCCGCCATGGAGCACAATGCAGTTATGAGACCTGTAGTACAGCTGGCTTCCTCAGGGATTTCCTTTGACCGGATTCCTTGCAGAACGGACGGCTCTATGATTCTGGAAAAAGTAGAAGAACTGATCCGCCCTGAGACGAAAGCTATTGTCACTTTACATGCTTCCAATGTATGCGGAACCAGGATGCCCCTTGATGCCCTTGGGGAAATCTGTCAGAGGCACCAGCTTTATTTTGTTGTGGATTCTGCACAGACGGCTGGGATCGTACCAATTAATATGGACAAAATGCATATTGACGCGTTAGCTTTTACCGGACATAAAGGACTTCGGGGACCACAAGGGACAGGTGGTTTCCTAGTTTCCCAGGAATTGGCAGAACAAATGGAACCACTGATTTCCGGCGGTACCGGAAGTGTATCTCATACGGAAGAAATTCCGGATTTTATGCCGGATCGCTTTGAATCCGGGACACCTAATCTGCCTGGAATTTATGGACTGCATGAAGCACTTTTGTACTTGAAAACGCATTCTTTGCAGGCGATAAATGAAAAAGAATTGTCTCTCACTGGTTATTTTCTGGAACAGCTGCAGGCACTGGACGATACTGGCAGACATATCCGTATTATTGGAAAAAAAGATCTCACTGACCGAAATGCAGTTGTTTCGATCCAGACACCAAAAATCGACATGTCACAGGTGGCGTGGCAGCTGGACAATGAGTATGGTGTTATGACCAGAGTCGGACTCCACTGCGCTCCAAACGCCCACAAGACGCTTGGTACTTATCCTGCCGGAACTATCCGGTTCTCCTTTGGACCGGAAAATACAAAGAATGAGCTGGATTTTGCCATCCAGGGATTAAAGAAAATTTTAGACTTATAAATTCAGCATTAGTAACACTTAATTAGTCTTTGAGAAAGGAACCAGTATTTTTATCCTATGGAATTTAAACAATTAGAGGCCTTCGTAGCCGTAGTCGAAAATAAAAGCTTCTCCGAAGCCGCCCGCCAGCTGAACCTGACCCAGCCCACCATCAGTGCCCACATCAATTCTCTGGAACAGGAATTGAACTCGCGGCTGCTGATCCGCACCACCAAGAAGCTGAACATCACCCAGCGCGGTCTTCTGCTCTATGACTGCGCCTCCAATATGCTGAACATGCGCAGCAACATTATAGAAGAGTTCACCGGACAAAATAAAAAGATCATTGACCTGGCTGTTTCCACCATTCCTTCCTCCTACCTTCTGCCAGGTATTCTCAGTGCCTTCACCTGCCAGATTCCAGACGTATATTTTCACTCCTGGCAATCCGACAGTCTCGGCGCTGTGGCAAGAGTTCTAGATGGCAGCGTGGATCTGGCTCTGGTGGGAAATACCTTTGACGAACCAGACTGCTGTTTTATCCCTTTTTGCAAAGATAAACTTGTAATTGCCACCCCGGTCAACCAGCATTACCTGCAATATCAGCAAAAAATGGATTCCGGTACCCTTGATTTCTCTGATTTTCTAAGAGAACCCTTTATTATGCGCGAAACTGGTTCTGGAACCAAAAAGGAAATTGACCGCTATCTGGAAAAACGAAATATCCCGGCTTCTTCCCTGCACATTGTAGCCCGCATGAACGATCTGGAGGCCATCCGCAAGTCTGTAGCCGGCGGCCTTGGAATCTCCATCCTCTCTGCCTGCTCTGCCAAAGATCTGGCCGACACCCACCAGATTCTCATGTTTCCCCTGAATCACGAATCCGCCATGCGAACCTTCTACATTGTGTACAGTAAGAACCGGATTCTGAAGCCACATGTGAAGCAGTTTTTAAAATTCGTAACAAATTTTTATTAGAGCGTGTTTAAAAAAGGCTTTCTGCAAGATGTGCGTCACAATTTATGGGAGATTTTTCAAACACACTCTAATAACCGCTTTTAGAAATACCAGACAAAAGGAAGCTGCCCACCAATTTCCCAGTGAACAGCTTCCCATTTCATTCACACATATTCAAAATTCAATTTCAGCAACTGCCGCCAGCTTATTTCTCCTCAGCAGTCTCTTCAGCCTCTGTCTCAGTCTCCGGAACTACGTTGTGAACTGGTGTTACAGTTGCGACAACTGCTTCCGGATCAGTTGTGATGTGGATATTCTTATTCTTGGCGATTTCAAGGTCTTTCACACGAAGCGTATCACCAATCTTCATACCAGCGACATCAACCTTGATCTTGTCAACCAGATCTGCCGGAAGTGCTTTGTATGCAACCTCTTTCAACTCATCCTGCAGAACACCTGACAGAACCTTCTCTTCATTTTCCAGTATGATCTCAGCAGTGGAATGAACCATCTCATTGCTAACCAGTGCCTGGAAATCAACTTCCTCTACTGTATGTGCAAGTGGATTATAATCAACTTCCTTGATCAGCGCATCATAGGTTTTACCATCCAGTTCCAGCATTACCTGGCTTCCTTTATTGTTGTTTTTCAACAGAACTTCAATTTCTTTCTTAGTAAACTTAAGGGGAATGGAACCTTCAATTTCTCTGCCGAACAGGTTACCTGTTACAAATCCTTCTCTTCTTAATTTCTTTGCTTTGACATCCATGCTTCTTTTTTCAGCTTTTAAAGTATTCATTTATCTTTT
>OODT01001037.1_pt1 | contig 18648 bp, 13 predicted proteins | sample 1671841 | NCBI WGS metagenome assembly OODT01 (sample SAMN06348198, study PRJEB24527) | human gut metagenome | biome: human gut; feature: ankylosing spondylitis patient; material: feces | host: Homo sapiens | place: China | collected 2015-10 | reverse complement strand
TCGTTGTTTAATTTACAAGGTACAATCTGCTGTTTCGCGCTTGTTTCTGAACTTTTCAGCTCATCAACTCTCGCTGACAGCTTATTTAGTATACCGCAGTATGCGCCCAATGTCAACACTTTTCTTTAACTTTTTTCAAAAAAATTTTACAAGAAATTTGTACACTCTATATATACCTATATAATATATTCCTCCTGTCCAAATGTCCTGAAAATAAAACACCACCTGCCGCTGTACACCGACAATCGCGGAAATAATGCAGCACACCATCTTTCCGATGACATTTCAATATTCGGTTGTAATCTTTATCACATATTACTAACTTTTATACCGTATTTTTAATATTTCCGCGGAAATTGTGCGCTACTCTGTGTCTTTTCCGCTGTATGCAATATGTATCGCACATACAAAAAATTTTTCCTTTACTAAAAATCACGTTTGGAGTTAGCTTATTCTAACTCATTGCAAGATTTTGTGTACTTCTGTGTTGTTTATGTGATACGGCCGTTCTTTCCTGTAAATATCAGGATTTGACAACACAAAATCTTTATGATATTTTATTACCTACTTATGAGTTAGCGTATGATAACTCATTATGAGCACGCTCCTTTCCTATGGAAAGGAAAATTTTTACCGGTATAGTTAGCCCAGTCTAACGACAAGGAGGAAAATATACTTGAACAAAAAACGTACCCTTGCGATGCTTTTGGCAGGAGCTATGCTACTGCCAGCGAATGCATTCGCTGCCTCGCCCGAAGACTTTACCGATTTCCCAACCGACTGGTCCGCCGCCGGCCTGCGCAGCGCTGTACAGAACGGCCTGCTGAACGGCTCAAACGGCCAGATTAACAGCTCCGGCCTGCTGATTCGTGCCCAGATGGCTGCTATCGTCAACCGTGCCTTTGCCGCTCGCAAAACAGCTGATCTGTCGGTTTACAGCGATGCAAACGCTTCTGCATGGTATTACAACGATCTCGAACTGGCCGTTGCCATGCGCACATTTCAGGGTGCAAACGGCAAACTGAATCCCGAAGCGCCGATCACCCGTGAAGAAGCTTTTGTTGTGCTTGCGCGTGCATTTGCACTTGAAAGCGGTGATACGTCCGTTCTGAACCATTACACCGATGGTGCTTCTGTCTCTGCATGGGCACAAAGCAGTGTAGCTGCATTGATCGAAAACGGCTATGTCAACGGTGCAAATGGTAAGCTGAATCCAAAAACCAGCATCACCCGTGCGGAATTTGCCAAGGTCATCAGTGAGATGGCCAGCACCTACGCCGATGCAGACGATTCTCTGTCTGCCACGGTGGACGGCAGCGTTATTGTGCGTGAAAACAGCGTTTCCCTGGCTGGCAAGACCATCAACGGCGATCTCATCATTGCAGACGGCGTCAGCAGAATCGACCTGACGGGTGTTACTGTCACCGGCCGCATTGTGCTACGCGGCGGTGAAAGCGGTGTAACCTTCAAAGACACCAAGGCCGGCAAGGGCATTATCGCCAATACCGACATTGCGGTTTCCGGCTCGGTTGACAGCATCACAGTCGCACAGGGTTCTGCCATTACCGTAAACAGCGGCGCGTCTGTCGGTTCCATCAACGTCAACGCAGAAGGCGCAAAGATTACCGGTGCAGGCAAGGTTGGAACCGTAAAGGCGAACGCCAATAACGTAACCGTTACCACCACCGGCACCAAGGTTACCGCAGCAGACAGCGTTTCCGGCGTCAAGGCCGGCGATAAAGCGGTTTCCGCAGGTAAGGCCGAGACGGTTGGCAGCACGGCGGCTCGAGCGGCGGTTCGTCTTCCGGAGGCAGTTCGTCCTCCGGCGGCTCTTCTTCCGGCGGCGGTTCTTCCTCTGGTGGTTCGATTGCACAGCAGAGTCTGGTCGTACCCGAGCAGACCAAGCTCATCGACATGAACACCGTTCAGCTCGGCGCACTGGGTCAGTTCGTTGTTGTCCGCTTTGAGGACGGCAACACGCTGGATAACTGCACGCTGACCGTTGACGGCACCGAAATCAACGCCGGCTGCTCCAAGGTTTCCACCGACGGCAGCATTGTCAAGTGGCAGTCCACCGTACTCGACCCGAGCACGCTGACCGTTACCAATAAGACCACCGGCAAGACCCAGACCGTCAGCCTCGGCGGCAAGAACACGGTAAAACCGACCATTTCCGGTGTACCGGACGATTACTACTTCCTTGCAAACGGTCCGGTTTACGTCTGGGATTATCACCAGACCAACAAGGACGCCGCCGGCAATGTGCGCTATAATCCGTCCCACACAACCATTGACCTGAAAACTGCCTCCAATTCGGTACGTTTCTACTCTCCGGACGCCGTTCTAAGCGAATCCGACGATAATCTCTATCATGTTTCCGGTGAGGTACAGCTTATGTTCAACTATGCCAACGGTACCGACGCGGAAAAGGCGTTTGTGGACGGCATTACGGACGTTGTGCTCGTGCAGGACGATGAAAGCAACAGCGTGCTCAATAACGATTTGGATTGGAAACTCAACAAGGAGTTCCCGCACGGTGTTGACGGCGCTACCGTTGCGTGCATCATTGTCCCGCTCGGTCAGTCGAACTTCTTCTCGAACGGTCGCTACAAGCTGCGCGTGGTATCGAACAACAATGCCGAGCTGTTCCCGATCCATGTGGTAAACGAGAAAACGCCGTCTCTGGTGCTGAGCGATACCGGCGCATACAGCGGCGTGAACACGCATTTTACGGTGAAGGATATGCTGTACGGCATCACCCAGCCGATTTACCGCGTAGAACTGCAGTATGCGGGCGATTCCGAGGTACAGGTGCTCAATAAGTTTGACGACTGGTATCTCATCGGCGATACCTTCGTGCTGTATAACGATACTACCAACCATCTGACGCACAGCGGAAAGTATACGCTGACCATCTACGCGAACGGCTTCAAGTCGTTCTCCAGGACCTTCTATGTCACCGGTGCAGATAAGCAGTCGGTTTCTCCGGCGGCGCGTGCCGCAGCGGCAGGCGTAGACGCGCTTTCCGCAGCGACCAGCGGCGGCGGCGGTGCCTCCTCGGATTCCGGTTCTGAAGGCGGCAGCAACACCATGAACGCAAATCTGGTATTCAGCGCCGACCTGCTGACCAACGCGAAGATCGTAGAAAAGCTGGGTCTGGACAACGCCAATGCAACCGCTATCTCCGAGCGCTGGGACAATATGCTCCATGACGCGGTTTATTATGAAGGCGCAGATAAGGTTTACACCAGCGCAGGCTTCTTCGATGCCGCAAACACCGCGCGCACCGAGGACAAGCTGCTCACCTTTGCGGAGTATGTCACCTCTGAGAACGCAGAAACCACACGCAACCGTCCGTATGCGGTAAAGAAGGTGCTGGAGGATAATCTGCTCGGCGAAACGACTTCGTTCAGCGAGGCGTCCTCTTCCGCAGCTCCTGACCTGACTCTGGTCAAGGAAGTGACCAAGGACGGTCAGACAAGCTACCAGTCCATCAGCGAAGTAAATGAGGGTAAGGACGCAGTTCTGCTCGTTTCCGGCAGCAAGGCAGCGGCATATCTGGAAAAACTGAAAGAGAATGCCAACAGCCAGCTTTACCCCAACACCACCTCGGCGCTGAGCAAGGATGCATACTCCATCGACACCGAGAAGAACACCATCACCATTCCGGCTGAAAAGCTCAAGCTGGGCGATAACGCGCTGACGCTGCAGGTCGATACCTTCCAGAAGGTGCGCCTGACGCTGACCGTTGCAAAGCAGCTAGAGAAAAACCTTTCTCTGTCGGTTGCCGAGACTACCGAATCGGGCAAGCCGATCGTATTCACGGTAGATGGCTCGAACGGTGATTTCCTCAAGAATCTGGCATCTGTTAAGCTGGATGACAAAACGGACATCGGTACTTACGGATATTACGGTTACGGTTCCGAAACGGCTTATTATGTAATCGGCAAGGATAACAAAACCATCTCTCTGTATAACGTACCGTCCGGTGAGCATACGGTTGCTATTTCGGCAAAGTACTATGGTGAGCCGCTGACGGCAAAGTTTACGGTTAATGCAAAACCGGCGGAAGCTGCAAAATCCGCACCGACGGTTTCCAGCGCTAAAAAGAAAACCGATACCGGTTTTACGGGAACGTATTCCTACTATCGTCTCAGCTTCACCGATCTGAATGCATCTGACCTCACAACATATCTGGCTAAAGTAAATCAGGTCAAGGTGAACGACACTGTTTTGACCCGCGGCTATTCCAGCAGCAGCCTTGCGGACAACAACTTCCGTCCGGCTGCAACCGATACCACTTATAGTACGTCTGCATACGATGTTCTCGATCTGCCCGTTAGCCTGTTTGCCAATGCCGGTGACTATAAAATCAAACTCACCGCAGATGGCTATACTGATGTAGAGTATACGCTGACGGTTGGTGATTCGAGTAGTTCCGGCGGCTCTGCGGTAACAGCACCGACCGAACTGCCGACGATTGAAAAAACTCAAGATTCTTCTGGCAATCAATATTACCTTCTGACATTTTCCGACGCCGCAGAGTGGCTGAGACAGCTTGACACCATTACGGTTGATGGTTCGGAATATAAAGTTGGCGGAGACCGCTTATCTACAAAAACATATCGTATTGATGCCGACAACCAGACTATTGCAATGTGTTTTCCCAGTGAACTTTGGTCCACAACTTATAATGTAGTATTTGTTGGCACAAATACCACTTCTAATTTGACTCTGAAAATCACCATTCCGGGATTTACCGGAGAACCTTCGGTGTCTAAGTAAGAAAAAAGGAAACCCACCCGGGTTTCCTTTTTTCTTACCTATATTCCCTCAGCAGCGCCTGACACCCTTCCAGCAAATCCTCCCACACGGCATCAAAATCGCCGGTATACCATGGGTCAGCGACCTCCTCGCCTTTTCGGTCGGTAAAATCCAGCAGCAAATGCAGCTTTCCGTCCGGATCGCCGCCGCAAATGCGCTGCATGGTGCGCAGATTGGACCGGTCCATGCCAATCAGCAGATCAAACCGATCATAATCTGCGCGCGTCATCTGCCGCGCCGCATGCTGCCCGCACGGGATTCCCTGCTCAAGCAGCTTGCGCCGCGCCAGCGGATACACCGGATTGCCGATCTCCTCACGGCTGACAGCCGCCGATTCGATCTCCCAGTCACCCGCGACGCCTTCTCGCTTTACCAGTTCCTTCATGATATATTCTGCCATCGGACTGCGGCATATATTCCCATGGCAGATAAAAAGTATCCTCACCCAAAGGCACCCCCGCAGAGGGGCATCAACCAAATACCGTTCATGAGCAGAGCGCAAGGCCACCGGATAATTTCCGGTGGCCTCGCTTTGCATTATATAGGCTGATGCCCCTTATTTGCCCTGATAGGCGCGATACAGGAAGGTCACGATCTGCGCTCTGGTGCAACCCGCGTTGGGGCTGAATGTCGTGCTGGTGGTTCCCTTGGTGATGTCCGCCTTGGCCGCCCACAGAACCGCATCAGCATAGTAGGCGTTGGACTTCACATCGGCAAAGGGATTGGCCGTACCCGCTGCCGGGGATTTTTCAGAGCGCCACAGGAACGCGACGATCTGGGCGCGGGTGCAGGTGGCGTCGGGGCTGAACATGGTTTCGCTGGTGCCCTTGGTGATGCCGTTTTCTACTGCCCACAGCACAGCGTCGTAATAATAGCTGCCCACGGGGATGTCGGTAAACGGCATGGCGCGGGTTTCGGGTTCGGGACTGCCAGCGGCACGCCACAGGAAGGTCACGGCCTGCGCTCTGGTGCAGGTAGCGTTAGGGCTGAAGGTCGTTGCGGTGGTGCCTTTCGTGATGCCGTTCTCAACAGCCCACTCAACGGCATCTCTGTAATATGCTTTGTCTGCCACATCGGTGAAAGACATATCCGATTTTGTCGTCCACTTTGCGTAAATGGTGGTATTGGAAGTCAGCTTGATAGAAGTGACTTTGATAGTCAGGGCGCTATTGCTGTACCAACCATCGAAGGTATAGCCGTCACGAGTAGGCGTATAGCCGGTCAGATCAACAGTTGTGCCGCTGGTTTTAGATACCTTGGAAATGGCGCTACCGCCGTTGGTATCGAAGGTCAGCGTGTAGCTGTCCGCTCCGCCGCCACCGCCTTCATTGCCGCCTGTGCCGCTATTGCGCAGAATCGTCAGCGTGTAGGTTTTAGCGCCGATCTTCACAACAATGTCGGTTGTGCCGCTGTTGGGGATGGCAACGGTTGCGCTGCCGCCGGTGGACAGAGCCTGTCCGTTGATGCTCACGGGCTTGCCGTTTCCAGACACCGCTGTGACTAGCGTAGATGTTGCTCCGCTATCATTTTGCAGCGTATAGGTATAGTTCGTTCCGTTGGCGGTAAAATCGCCGAGCCCCACTGCCAGACCTTCAAAGGTCAGAAGGTCATCACCGGGCACTGCGGCTCGCACCACTACGCGGGCGCCGGGCTGGGAGAAGGTGACGGTTTCCGCCCGGAAGGTTTCCCCGGAGATGGCACCGCCAATACCGGTCATTTGCGTTTCCAGAACGGTCCCGGCAGCATCCAGCAGCGTGGCCACCAGCTCTGCGCTGGTCTGAGACTGCAGGCAGTTGTTGCGCAGGGTAATGGCGGCGGTGCTGCGACCGTTGCCGTCGTTCCCCTGTGTCACATCCATCGTCAGCTTCTCTCCGGTGCGGGCCAGTGCGCCGGTCATATGGACGCTGGCCTCGCTGTCACTGCCGTCATACTCCGGCAGGCGCTGATTGCTTCCCGTTCCACCGATCTTGCCTTCCGCCCACGCCTCGGCGTACAGATAGGTACCCACATTGGGGATCTCGGTTTTGCCAATGGAGTTCATATACTTGCCCAGATTATAGGTCAGGTCCAGTGTAAAGGTTCCCTGATCGATGCGGGCGAGGGCGCTGTTTTCGGAAATGGTGATTTCATTATCGCGAACCGATACGCCGTTTGTGGCGCAGGCTACCTCTGCATGTTTGGTATGCAGATCATCCGCATAGAACGCAATCTTCACCTTGCGGTTCTTTCCGTCGGCCAGCGTGGCGGCAGAGGAATTATAGAGGGTCATGCGCACCGTGCGCTTGCCGGCACTCTCCGCAATCACTTCCATTTGCGAGATGCCAATGTCGGGATAATCCAGATACACTGTGCCTGTTTCGTTGATGCCGGCGTCGGCGGTGATGGTATAGCTCGGGTCGGTCACGCGGTCCTTCACATGGTGCCAGACGGTAAGGGTGGTGCTTTCATTGGGCAGCAGTTTTTCCGTAAGGGTGGCGGTTTCCCCGCCGCCAAGGCTGACCGTTAGGCTTGTCACATCGTTCAGCCCGGTGTTGCGGATGGTAAAGCGAATGGGTGTCAGGCTGTTCAGCGCCAGCGTTGCATAATCCACACCGATCTGTTCCACTGCCACCGCATCGGTGACAAAATCAGAGGTAGCGGTATAGAGGATCGTTTCCTCACCCGGAACGGTCACGCCGCCGATTACCTGCGGGTTTTCATCGTCATAGAAGGTGGCCTGAATGGCAGCCTGCACCTGATTGCTGCCGCTGACATAGGCATCAAAGTGGTCAGCCAGCGTGCGATCCGGCAGTTCTGCCAGTTCCAATGGTGCGGAGAGCGTGTAGGTATTTTTTGCGGCATAGCGCAGCTTGGCCGCCTTCAAAATGCCGTGATCTACCGCGCCGTCGGCACCATTGACAGTCTCATTCCAGACGATGGTAAGATCATTGCGGCTGCGATGATCCCCGCTGAGGGAAGCGAAGCGGAAGTCTCCGCCCACGACGGCGTTGCCGCTGCTGGTCAGGGCAGACAGAGAGCCGGGGAAACTGTTGGACATGGTGCCGCTGCCGTCCACAGCCAACAGCTGGATATCGCTGCTGCCGTCTCGGACACTGTGCCAACCGATGACAAATCGGTCATCCCCGCCGCCGAAGTTGGCTGCAACGACCTGGGGGTTTTCGTCAAGATTGCTGTCACAGGTCGCCAGCATAGCTGTACCGGGCGTTCCGTCAGCAGCCACGGTACAATAGGCGATCTCGTAGGCGGAGGTATCTCCGGTTCCGCTGCGGTCCAGCGAGTAAACCGCCATAGCGGTTCCGTCGGGCAGCATGGCCGCCTGCAACGCCTTCACGCTGCCGGTAGCACCGTTATAAAGCATTTGGGCCTTGCTCCAGGTGCTGCTATTGCTGTCATAGCAACGGTACATGATACAATCTCTGGTCGTGAAGTTCAGCAGGTTGTTGCTGCCCTGCGTACCGGGATCGGGGGTGTAGACGCTGCGCCAGAACACGATGGCCTTGCCGTTGCCGCCCACTGCCGTGGCTGGGGCCAGATCCGGCGTGCCGTCGTCGGTTAGGCGGGTGGAAGTCCAGGTTGAGCCCTTATAGACGGACGCTACGATCTCCGTGCTGTTCATCAGCAGGTTTTGCTCTTCCAATGTCACGGGATCACCGGCATTTTTACCCGGCAGGTCGGTGCCCATGCGAACCCAAGCCGCCGCCGCGAAGCTGCCAGTGCCGGACAAAGAAACGCTCGTGTCGCCGTAGCCGGGGAACTCTGTGAGATCGTCAATTTGGCTGGAGTCAGAATAGACGCTGCCATTGAGGGTGGAGAAATGCGCCCGGCTGTCGTAAATACTGCTGCTGTCGCCGTCGTTGATGTAGGCCAATACCTTCCCGTCATCGCTGAGCTGTGGATAGGATGTGGGGTTGGCATTGGTCTGGATGTTTTCCAGCCCACTGGTGGAGTTCAGAGAGAACAGCATCATCCGCCGCTGGGGCTGGCCCCAGGTACGGGCATATTGCTCCAGATAGTCCCGGCTTTGGAGCGTTGCACTGCCAGAAGCCACCTGCATTCCGCTCTGGGCCGCCGCCATCCGCAGCGAGGCAAGGCTCAGCCCACTGGTGGCGTTATTCCAGTAGTCGTCGATTGTTTTCCAGTCATTAAAAGTCTGGGTGCCTTCAAGGGTTCCGGAGGCGATCACCGCCTCATAGGAGATAAACAGGAAGGTGGCCACAAATTTGATCCCCACTTCGCTTGAGATCCCCAGGGCCTGACCGTTGATCTGGTGCTTTGTCTTGTCGGCAAGATAGGTGCGGGAGAGGAACTTATTCTGACTGTCCACATCCAAATTGCCGAATAGGCCGATCTTCAGCGCCACGACCGAATAGTCAAAGCCAATGCCGCCAAACGCGTGGACATAGGCGTTGATACGCAGCGTGGTCAAAAAGTCATTCACTGCCGTGGCCGTGGGATTGCTCCAGGCAAGCTCTGTACCCTGTCCCTGCTGGCCGTAGCGCACTGCGGTACGGAAATCCAGCTGAATGGCACCGCCCAGCTCAAAGGTTGCTGTCAACGGCACGGGGCCGGCCATGGCGTTCACGCTGAAGGTGAAGCCCACGCCAACGCCGGCGGTAAAGCCGCCGCCTACGGTGAAAACCTCCCACTCCTTTTTTTCGGCGTTATAGCGGATCTCCGCTTCGTAAAAGCCCTCCAACTGCAAGTTGAGATCCGTGCTGGTGACATTGTCGGCCAAGGAGTTGGTTTTGTAGTCCCCCTTAGGATCATAGGTGCCCTGGGCCATCTGGCTCAGATCCCCGGTACCGGGCACGCCCACTTCCAGGTTCTGCGTCAGCACATTCGCACTCAAGGCCGTCCTCGGAATAGTCCATGTCCTCCATCTCCAGCGTATTGTACCCGGCCCAAATCATGGCACGGAACACGGAGGGATCTTCGCTGGGGGTGATAATCATTTTGAACACGGAACTGTTCACCGGACCGCTCAGATCATCCAGCCGTCCGGTCAGCACCTTGAGAATGTTGCTATCGCCCACTCCGCCAAAGTCGACTTGACTCACTCCACTGGAGTCCTTCATCGTCGCCAGAATACCGGTGACGCGGTCATCCTCTGTCACCTTGGGCACTCGGGTCAGATCAACGACCCGGAAGGGCATTATTTTCTCTTGCAGCAGGCTGCCGTTCAGGCTCAGCTGCGTTTTCATACCCACATCCTTGCCGTCGGCGATCCATCCAGAGGTGGTCATGGTGGCCTCGGTGAGGGTCAGATCGTTTTCCACTACGGGGATGGATGAGAAGGGATACTGCTTGGTACTGCTGCTCTGGGCGGCAGGAAGAACGCCGTATTCGTCCGCCAGCTTGAGACTGTAATTCTTCGCATTGGCAATATCCTCGCCCCAGAGGAACATGGTGGTGTGCAGGCTTGCTGTTTTGAAGCTGCTGTTAGGGCCGATCTTCCCAGTCGAACTGCGGACATCCACCTTCTGACCGTTGGCAAGACCGTAATCAACGCTTTGCGCCACAATGAAGGGTTTGTTTTTCTCCTCCGCCGGCACGCTCTCCAGAGAGACAATGCCCTCTGCGGTGCGCATTACATCATCCACGCCCAGCTTGCCGTTGACGGTCAGCAGCAGCGGATAGTACTTGTCGCCGTCAATTGCGCTGATCTCCAGAATGTACTCCAGCTGATCCAGAGCGGAAAGCGCCGTGTTGCTGCTCTCGCCCTTTTCGGCCGACCAGAACTGGGTGGAATCCAGACAGACGGTTATATTTCCCGCCGCATCCGTGGTATAGGTGTCGCCGGTGATGCCGCTGACAAGTGCTCCTGCCCTGGAGCCCAGCAGTGCTGTCTCGCAGTAGCCTCCGTTTTTATAAACGCCGCCGCGAACGGTCACCGTCTTGTTCGCCAGCGGATCGCCGCCCGGCGTGATGAGCGTCACAGATGCCCGGGCGACTCGCCGAAGGCTGAAGGTATTCAAGGGATAAAGCTGCAGTTTTGTGGCATCCCGCTCGCCGGAACGCAGATTTTCTTTATAGATGGTGCCCAGATAAATATCCGTGCCGGAGCCGGACCGCAGAGACACCTCACTGGCGATTCCGTTGGGTTCGTAAAGCGCCAGCACGCCATCACGGTTGGTCGTGACCGTTTTGGGCACACCTTTGCCGTCGGTGTATTGCAGCGTAGTTTCCGCTGCAGGCGTCAGCTGGAAGAGATAGAACTTATTTTGCAGCGTTTTCGCTGTCACCTGTACGGCGGCACTCATGCCCGTGGCGGCATGGGTCGCCGTGACGGTTGCGCTGCCGTTGGCCAAGCCGGACAGCGCCATTTTGGTTTCGGGAAGGTAGGAATCAAAGGAGAAGTTTTTGATGTCCTCATACAGTCCGCCCTGCTTGTAGTTGACGGAAATGGCATTGTTGTTGCTGGAGAGCCACTGGATGCCGTCTTTAAAGGAGTTCCATCCGTACTCGTCATAGTTGATGCCTATGTACTCGATCAGTCCCAACTCCTGGCGCAGCTGCAAAATTTCAGCTGTTTCGGTGGGCAGGGTGCCGCTGACCTTGGAGGTATTGTCCATGGTCAGCGCAGAAATCGTGGTTCCTTTGTCGTCCTGCACCTTCAGTGCGTCGGCATCGTAGACATACAGGGGGAAGGAGTCGGTGCTGGGAGATTCCTCACCAGGATTCTCCACGCTCAAAACCACTTGATAGGTGTCCTTCAGATTGCCGGCTGTCACACTCCGTAGTGACAGGGAGTAACTTCCGGAGGTACCGGTTAGGCGCTCACTGTCCACCACTTTGGTGGTGTGGTTGTCCTCTGTGACCCGGGTAATGGTCAGCGTGGGCTGCAAAGGGGCGCCCTCAGTGGCGTTTTCCACCGACCAGTTGAAATTGACGCTGTCGTCGGTATCCTTGAGGTAAATGCTCTGGGGCGGTGTCAGCTTGGCCGTGGCAGGTGGTGCCTGCACGATGATCCAGGCAAGTGCCGACAGGCGGACGTTCTCACCCTCGGCGTTGGGGTGCGGCATGGAGACCCGCACCGTGTAGGCCGGGGTATTTTCATGGGAGAGCTTGGAGAGCACATTCTCCCCGATCCGCACGCTGTTTTTATCTTTGCCGGCGGTATAAGTCTCAACGGGATTGTGGCCGCTCAGCGCCGCCTCATTCTTGTGGTTGCCCTCATACAGTTCGATCCTGTAATTGAACTCTTTGCCCTGTGCCATCAGCGCGGCGTTGGAGCTCCACAGCACGGTGGCGGGCTGATTTTTCCGCGTCACGATGGACGCGCTGCCGGGGATCACCAGTGCCAGGGAATCGCCTGCCGTCACGGTATAGGGCTTTGACTCGCCCTTCACATCATCGGCAGTGTCCTCAGTCCCGTTGTCCGCCGTAAAGGTAAAGGTGACGGATCCCACCTTGGCTCCTGTGGTGGCAACAAGGCCGGTATTCTCGTTGATGGTGGCAATGAGCGGGTCACTGCTGCTCCATTTACCGGTGGTGTAGCTGGCCGTCTCACCGTTTTTCCCAAAAACCTTGGCCTGAAGCGTGGGGCGGACGGTTGTGGCGAGGGAAATCGTATAGCCGGCCTCATTCGCTTCCGGGACGACATTCACCTTGCTCACGGGAACTTTCTTTGCCACCGTGAACTGCCGGGTCAGGGGATGAACATTTACCCACTTAGGATCGGCTTTCGTGCCCTCGTTGGCCTGCAGCGTCACCGTATAGGTGCGGTCGAAAGCAGAGGGTTCGATTGCGTGGTCGCTAACGGTGAAGCCTCCGCTCTCTGTGTCCAGATAGACCTGCAGATGGATTGTTTCATCCGTGGTGTTGTCCCTCAGCTTGAGGCGGAAAGGGGCTTCCTTCGGGTCTGTGCCTGCCGGGGTGTGATAATTGCTGTATACGGTCTTGTAGGCCTGCTCCATGTTGGCCTGCATCGTGAACGATGCCTTGCCGTTGGCGTAGGTGGCGGTCAGTGCGGTGGGGGCGTTGCGCATCAAGACGCTCTCCAGCGCAACGCCGGTAATCGAGTCGCTTGTATAGTGTGCGGTATCCAGCGTATGACCGAAAACATCTTCCACGCCGGTCATACCAGTGACGGTGACCGTGGTGGCATCCGCATCCTGCACCGGGTACCAGAGCATTGCCGTGACGCCGTATTTGTTCATGGAAAGCTCAGCGGCGCTATACACTTTGCCATTGATGGTCACGCTGGCGTTTCTAAGATCCACGAACTCGCTAAAGGTAACTGTGATGGGCACGTGCTGTCCGCTGGCATAGGCTCCCGGCAGGGCCGTGACGCTTTGAATGGTGGGGCTGTCCGTGTCCAACAGCTTGGCGGAGACGTTGCTGGTCTTGGTGGTAGCCCAGGAATTTGGGTAGCCGTCCTGTACACTTTTCATATACAGTCGGAAGGGCAGCCAGTACTGCTGATCCGTTCTGTTTTGCGTGGTGGACTGCAGGGAGATGCTGACCGTACTGCCCTTGTTAATCGTACAGTTCAGCGCTTTTATTCTGTTGCCGCTGAGCCCCAGAGATTCTTCATTGAACTTGTACTCCGTCAGATAGAACGGGGCATAGGGCTGGTCTTTATACCAGCCATACGGCGCATCGCCAGTATAGGCAGCTACGCTGGTACTCCAGTCAAACTCGATGCTGGCGTCGATTTGGTATGGCTGATAAAATGGGTCGGAGCCGCCGGGAAGCACCGAGTTGCGGGCGCCATCCAGAATTCTGATGGTATCGCTTAGCGCAACGAAGTCCGAATTGTTGGCACCGTCGCCGACATTGTATCCATCTGCCAGCAAAGGAATATACATATCCCCCTGTATTGTGGTTGTACTTTCGTATCTTTTCTCATAGTCCGGCGCGGTCATTGATGTTTGTATTGTGGGGACGCCAACCGTCTTTTTTAGCTTGAGCTGACAGTGGTCGGCATAAGCGGCACCGTCATAGAACACCAGATTTTCCGCATCGTAAAATTCAATCATCCCCAGCAGGTCGCCATAGGAATAAGTATTATCGTGCCAGGCCGTGGTACCTCCTTTGGTTTTAACCTCGACAGTGATTTTCTGACCACCTAAACTGTCGCCGTCTACCTCATAGGTCAGCTTGTAGGACCCGTCGCTTTGCTCGACGACCTTACTCGTCTCGCCTATCGAGACCTTCACATCGGTGATATAATCGCTGAGCTGGCCTTTTTGAATGCGGTAGGAAAAGCTGACCGGTTTTCCGCGGTATACAGTAAAAGTCCCGGAGTTCCAGGTGTTGTTTGCTTCGGTCCTCAGCGGTAGGCTCGTCATGCCGCTCATATCCACCGTCTCAACGCCCACAGGCGCTGTGGCAGGGGCGGAATACTGCAAGCTGATGCCCTGCAGCTCCAATTGCTCCATCAGGCTGTTGAGATTCTCCAGAGCTTCCCCGGTAAACTCCCTGCCGGAGAAATAGGTGTCCTTGATCCGCTGCAGCTCCTGTTCGATTTGGATCATGGTCTTCAAATCGCCCAGCGCCACCGGAGTCCCATCCACGTCGGCTATGCGGGTGAGATCCGTGGCAGGATTTTCCAGCAACTCCATGACAGCCGCCAGTGTCAACACCTGGCCGTCCAGCGTGATGGTTTGATCCACCTTGAAATTGCCGTCTTCATCCAGCAGCCCCAAAGCGTTCAGCATGGAAAGCACTTGGTCGCTGCTACCGCCGGTCAAGGCGGAGAGCTGCTCCAAAATCGCCTGATTTTCCCTGGGTGTGTTGCCCAGCGAATCGCTCAGCGCTGCAAACGCCGCTGTCGGCAGCATGGTCAGCACCATGCAGCAGACGAGCAGTATGCTAAGTATTCGTTTTTTCATTGGCTTTTCTCCTCCTGTTCGTGTCGGGCGGGCTTGTCCGCCCCGTCTTTTCTCTGATTTTCTCTGTTTCTGAGCCGGAAGCACAGCGCGGTGATGACCACCGCCGCTGCAAAGCAGACAACGCCCACCAGCACATAGCCGCCTGCGTCCTCCCGCAGCAGCATCGCGCCGAACGCGCCCCATGCGGCGGTCTGTCCCGGCCCGACGACCGTGCCCGCCGTCTGCATCAGCGCCGCGCACAGCAGCATACACACTGCGGAGAGGCTTATTGCCTCGCGCCGCTGCCTCCGGCGGGTGTTTTCCCGCACCCGCTGCTTGACGAGTGCGACCCGCCTTACGGTATCGTACATTCCGCTTGAACCTCCTCTCTGGATTTTTAGAAATGCGGCTTAAAAACCCCTTCACTTATATAGGTACAAAAAATCGAAAAAACTCTCACCCAAAACGCAAAATTTTTCAAAAAAATTTGAGAGCCGCCAAAAGGCAGCTCTCAAGGAGTAGATATTCGGTTATTTCCTCCGCGATAAGCGGAAAACAGACCATCTTCCCGCCGCCACCAGCAGCACCGGCAGGGCGTAGGCGATGTACTGCGCCGCGCCGCCATAGGCGATGAGCAGATTGTATATGGCGTGGAGGGTGATAGCCGCGCCCAGCAGCCCGCACGTGCCCGCGATCTTCAGCCACGTCCGCCGCCACGCATACGCAAGTCCGCCGCCTACGATCAAACCGCAGAGGACGTGCATGGCTCCCGTGCCGAAGCCCCGGAAGAAGATAAAGGAGAAGCGGTCGGCGCCGTTCTGAATGAGATAGCACACGTTTTCAAAGGTGGCGAAGGCGAGAGTGACTGTTATTGCGGCAGCCTTGATTTTATCGCCCTCCGGCTCGAACACCAGAAGATAAAACACCAGCGGCAGCAGCTTCATCGTTTCCTCCACCACCGGCGCAATCTCCGCCGTGGCGGCAAGGGCATCCGCCTGACACACCGCAGCGAGGAAGGTGTTGATGTAAGCCGAGAGCAGACACACCCCCATCCCGGCAATGCAGAACAGGAAAAAGCGGAGCTGCCGCCTGCCCATGCACAAAGCAGCCACCAGCAGGGGAGATACCATGCAGAGGAAGATATTTTCGATGTAGGTCATGCTTCCACCGCCTTTCTCGTGGCGGGCAGCAACCCCAGAATCGCAAGCGTCAGCAGCATATCGCACCAGAAGGTGGGGTTTGCGGGAGAAGTGTTGGGCCAGAAGCAGCCCGCCGTCCACAGCAGATATTCCGAACCGGCAAAGCACAGCACGCCGATGTGGAAGTACCGCATATTCCGCGCCGCACCCGTCTGCCCATTGGCGTATACCACCCCCCGGATGGCGCAGTAAGAGAGAACGATCATCATGCCGCACCAGATCAGGTTGGAGAGAATATCCCCGAAAGTGCAGTAGAACGCCAGCAGCGGCACGCCGAACGCAGGCGCAAGCCATGCCCTGCGGCAGCGGAAGCTGCGCTCATCTGCTCCTGCCAGCGCTGCTTGCAAAATGCGCAGGAAAATTACGCTGGCCACCCAGCCGAACTCCGACACATAGAAAACGCGCGGTGTGGTATCGAACAGCAGCAGATACAGCGTCCAGTAGAGCGCACCGAGGGCAAAGCAGCCATAGAAGCACAGCAGCAGAAAATACACCTGTCGCCCACTTTTTCGGTAGGAGATACCCGAGAGCAGCGCGCCGACGAACGTGACCAGCAGTTGCAGCAGGTTCTCAATCAGCTCCATGCGCATCCTCACTTTTCCTGTCCTGCCCGTCCTCACGGCTCATCTGCCGCAGCCGGAAGCACAAAACGGTCACGCACACGCCGAGTAAAAACGCCAAAAGTCCGATGACGATGTATCCCAAGGCCGCGCTGCCGCCGTACATACTTGCCGCCGTCTCAAAGTCGGAATAATCGCCGGTCTGGATTTTCGCGGCAATGCCGGGCATGGCGAAGGACGCGCCGATGAGCAGCACAAGGCACGCCGCCACCGCGGAAGCCATGGTGATCGTATTGCGCCGCAGCCGTTTCTCCCGCTCCATTTTGGCGATGCGCCGCTTTGTCTCCGCGACGCGCTCCTCATGACTCCGCATTTGTGATTCCCTCCCGTTCCAGCAGCCTTCGCAGGCTTTCTTTTCCGCGATATACCATGTTGGTGATCTGCTTCACCGTTTTTCCTGTGACCTCCGCCGCCTGCGCGTAGCTCATGCCTTCAAAATAGGTGAGGTACAAAACCTCCCGGTAGTCCGGGTTCATTTCATCCATGCAGAAGTGCAAGACGCGGTTTCGCTCCTCTGTCCGTATGACCTCCTCCGCCAGCAGCCGCCCCTCCGGCTCGCCGGTCAGTGCATCGAGGCTGAACAAGGTCTTTCGTTTGCTCTTGTGGCGCAGCGCCATGTGCCGCGCCGCCTTATAGAGATACGCCTTGAAGCCGCCGTCCCGGATGCGGGGCTTTTTCGTGAACAGATAGGCGAAAACATCCAGCATCAGCTCCTCTGCCTCGTGAACGTCGTGCAGATAGCCGTCGATATACAGGGTCAGCGGGTCGCCGTATTTTTTCATCAGGGCATTGAGCCCTTCGTCGTCACCGCTCAGATATTGGCGGTATAAGCTCTCGTCGCAGGTCATAGCGTTCACTTCCTTTTTGCGGATGCTTCAAATGCAGCCGGGTGTTCGTCAGGTGCTTGTCCTGCCGGAATCGCGGTGCTGCTTCTGAAAGCGCGGGTCGGACGGCTTTTCCGCGTTTTCCGGGATCGCCCATGAACGCCCGAACCGGGACGCGCCGGGGATGCGTCCAGCTGCGCAGTATTGGTTGACCCGCCGCTCCGACACGCCCCAACGGTAAGACGCCTCCCGAATGGAGATATAGCCATTGATCCCGTTCATACCGCACCTCCGCATGGATAATACTCAACATGATACATTGTATACGAATATCCGAAGAAACACAAGGCATCCAACGAGGTGGGCAGAGAAAAGTTACGGATAGGAGCGACATTTTCTTGAAAAAGTCCTCCGAAACTGACCAAAACACCCTGCTCGGATTGTAGTATGGGTAGAGGGGGAATACGGGGGTACGAAGTAGTCAGCAAGCACAGCAAGCGAGTACCCGCTTGCGGATTTTGCGCTGTTCAGGTCCCCTGCCCGAACAGTCAAAATTGCTTGCTGGGGCGCGGGTCTCCGGTGGAGACCTCAAAGCGTGAAGCGCTTTGAAGCGCCGACCGAGCCGACAGGCGAGACCATCCCAGACCCTTATAAGAAACGGAGGCTGCCCATGGCGAACCGAAAGCGGAACATTCAGATGAAGTTCTATGTGACGGAGGAGGAAAAACGGCTCATAGAGGAAAAGATGGCGCAGCTCCCCATACGGTGGTATGGCGCGTATCTGCGGAAGATGGCGATAGACGGGTATATCATCCAGCTTGACACCACGGATATCAAACGGATGAACGCCGCCCTGTCCGCCATCGGCCGGAACATCAATCAGATCGCCAAGCGGATCAACGCGGGAGGCGGCGCGTACAAAGCGGATATGCAGGAGATACAGGAGAGGCTGGATGAGATATGGCAGTTACAAAGACGCATCCTATCAAGCGGGCGTTGAAAGCGGCCATTGACTATATCTGCAACCCGGAAAAGACGGATGCCGGCAATGGGGACGATGACCGTTTCAGAGAGGCCGCGGATCATGTTGAAGATGCCGCCATTCCAACCGGCCGGCGTCATGCCCACCTCGCCGGCGATCTCGCCCACCTTCGTATTCACGGTACCACCAACCGTACCAAGGATCAGGGAAACAAAATTTTTCTTAGACATTTGAAAGACCTCCATGTATTTTTCCTCATCGGATGACTGTATGATACATCAGCTTTGTTGGCTGGATGTTTGAGTTCTGTTTGCGAAATATTAAAATGATGATGTCCAAATTCACGGAGATAAACGGCGGTTGATAAAGGGCATTTCCTCCAGC
>OODT01001035.1_pt1 | contig 18665 bp, 16 predicted proteins | sample 1671841 | NCBI WGS metagenome assembly OODT01 (sample SAMN06348198, study PRJEB24527) | human gut metagenome | biome: human gut; feature: ankylosing spondylitis patient; material: feces | host: Homo sapiens | place: China | collected 2015-10 | reverse complement strand
CGCTTTTGATAGGACGTCCCGTGCGGGAATCGAACCCACATCTAGTGCTTAGGAGGCACTTGTTCTATCCATTAAACTAACAGGACAAATCTGTAGTTTCAATTGTACTATAATTACACACAAATTACAAGACTTTTCTTCTGTTCCGCCCTTACAATGGTTACTGTTCGTTAGAGCATGTTTGAAAAAAGCTTTCTACAAGATATGCATTACGAAGCAGTTACCACTTTTGAAACACAAATTGATGCACTATACGGTTGGCATCTGTATACTTGTAAGAGCTTTGACACAGTGCTAGAATAGTAAAAGTTGTATTTTTCAAATAGATTTTTAATTACCAGAAGGAGACCTCAGCCATGCAGCAGGAATTCATTACAGTAACCTTCAATCGCACGAAGATCGCGATCCGATGTGCAGACATTCTCTATGTGATCATGTCAGATGATCATTGCAGGATTCATATGTTTGATGGAAACGTGTATCGTTGCCGAATGACACTGAAAGAATTAAAGAAACAATTGAATGAAGAATTTATTGAGGTAAAACGTGGCTGTATGGTAGCTGTATCTGCAATCAGTGATATTGGAGACAGGATTTTGCTGTCTAATGGTGAGAAAATTTGCTATACAAAACGTAAAAAAAGGGTGCTCAGAGAAGAACTGCAGAAAAATCAGGAGCTTATAATTGCAAAAATCAGTAAAAAAAAGCTGCCGCTGACAGCAGAAGAATATCGCAAATATTATAAAATATGTGATGCTCTCCCTTTTGCATTCACGGATATAGAAATGGTATTCAATGAAGAAAAAAAGGCAGTGGACTGGATCTTCCGCTATGGGAATGAAGCGTTAGCTGCCCTGGAAAAGCAGCCCTTAGACAAGATGATCGGAAGTTCCTTTTCCAGTCTTTTTTCCAATATGGACGCAAAATGGCTTCATGTTTATGAACGCGCCACCTTGTATGGTGAAACACTGGAAATCATGGATTATAGTCCTGAAATAGATACGAATCTGAAAATTATATGTTTTCCTACATTTCCGGGACACTGTGGATGCATTTTGTTTAATGCAGACAAAATGAAATCTATAAGTGAAAAAAATCATCTGGTCAGATTGGTTGAAGTTTCCATGAAAAGTAATTCCTCTAAATAACAAATGTCGTTTTACCGCTTATTAGGTTGATTTACCGCAATAGAAATGTTATTTCTCTATAATTCGATTGTTCCCCTGATACATTCATGCTATATTTTTATTAGATATTGTTTTTTGCAAGCAATTAAGATTTACAGCAGAAAATATCTGATTTTTTTGCAGAACAAGGGGGAAAACGTATCATGAAAAGAAAAAAAGCAGTTACTTTGACTACCGCTGCATTGGCACTTACTATGGCTGTTTGTGGCAGTTCCACCGCAATTGCCGCATCAGAATTAACAGCAGAAAGCAAACCAGCCACCCAGTATACCATTGATGCAAATCAGGAAGTTTATGCATTGCTGGATTTCGAGGATACTGAGGAGTTTGAAAATGCTACAAAAGGTCTGATTGCGTCTCCGGATACTCTGGATATTTATGATGAGAACGGGAAGCTTGTATGGAGTCAGACGGCATATGCTTTTCTGGATCAGGATGCTCCGGATACAGCGAATCCAAGTCTTTGGAGAGATACACAGCTGAATCATATTTATGGTCTTTTTGAAGTAACCGATGGAATCTATCAGGTGCGTGGCTATGACATGTCAAATATCACCTTCATAAAAGGTGATACGGGATGGATTGTAGTAGATCCACTGATGAGCATGGAATGTGCGGCAGCGGCTTTTTCCCTGGTGGAAGAGAATCTGGGCACTTTTCCTGTAAAGGCAGTGATTTACAGCCATTCCCATGTTGATCATTTCGGTGGAGTCAGGGGAATTATTTCAGAAGAAGATGTACAATCCGGTGATGTGCAGGTAATTGCACCGGAGGGCTTTGAGAAGCATGCTGTCAGCGAGAATATTTATGCAGGTACTGCCATGGGGCGCAGAGCAAGCTATCAGTATGGAACCATGCTTGAGGCCAGTGAAACAGGAGCTCTTGCCATTGGTATTGGCATGGGGCAGTCCAGGGGCAGTACAAGTTATATTTCTCCTACACTTGAAATCACAGAAACCGGTGAGAAGCATACTATTGATGGAGTGGAAATTGAATTTCAGCTTACTCCGGGTACCGAAGCACCGGCGGAGATGAACTTCTGGATTGGATCGAAAAATGCTTTGTGGATGGCTGAAAACTGTACAGGAACACTCCACAACCTGTATACACTCCGCGGAGCCCAGGTACGTGACGGAAACGCATGGGCAGAGTACATTATGGAATCTCTGGCACTTTATGGTGATCAGGCAGATGTAGTATTCCAGTCTCATAACTGGCCACATTGGGGAAAGGATATTATTCAGGAATATATGACCAATACTGCAGCTGTGTATAAGTTTATTAACGACCAGACATTGCTTTACATTAATGAAGGTTATACGGAGACAGAGATTGCTAATATAATCCAGCTTCCCAAGGAGTTGGAGAAAGTCTGGTATACCCGTCAGTATTATGGCACAGTTTCTCATAATTCGAAGGCAGTATATGAGAAATACATGGGGTGGTATGACGGTAATCCTGTCCATCTTGCTGAACTTACACCATCAGATTATGCACAAAAGCTGGTAGAATATTTCGATGACACAGATGCGGTTCTTGAAAAAGCAAAAGAAGATTTTGCAAAGGGAGAATATCAGTGGGTTGCCCAGATCACCAATACGCTGGTTTTTGCTGATCCGGAAAATATGGATGCACGTTATCTTTGTGCAGATGCATTAGAGCAATTGGGGTATCAGGCAGAATCCGGTCCATGGCGCAGTGCTTACCTTTGTGCGGCACAGGAGCTGCGAAATGGTACAAATACCGATGATGCAACGCGAGGCAATGGTAACGGTGATGTTATTTTACATATGACACCTGAAATGATTTTGGATTATCTGGGAATTCTTGTAGATACAACGAAGGTTCCGGATCTGACGTTTACAGCAAATCTTATATTGCCGGAAGGTAATTATGTACTCCGCGTGAAAAATGGTGTACTTCTTTATCAGAAAGATACACAGGATGCGGATGTGACATGGACTACCAAACGTGCCGGACTGCTGTCTATTATTCAGAAAAACGCGGAGAATGTTGCAGCTTTGATCCAGCAGGAGGGTGATGAGACCTGCCTGACACGGTTGATGGATGCTGTTACTGTTACCTCAGAGTATAAATATTTTAATATTATCGAGCCATAAAATTTTTATGTAGAAAAACATGGTTTCGTAAATAACTATACCAATCGCGTAGGATGTGGATTCACTGGACACCTGGACGGCACCAGCCATTACAGAGATTGATCCGGCAAACGTGAATTAATATTTCCACAGGATACATTTATCAAGTAAAAAAGGATCCCTCGCAAGGTAGAAGGCTAACAAGCCTCGACCTTGCCGGGATCCTTTCATTTACATTCCTTTCATTTTAAAATCAGCTTTCCCATTCTGTTTCACCTTATACAAAGCCATATCTGCGCTTTTACAAAGAGACATAACGTCTTCTCCCTGTTCCGGGAATGCAGCTCCGCCTGCGCTGGCTGAAAGCTCTACAACCTCTCCTGTAGGCAGTGTAAGCTGGGAAATCATCCTCTGAAACTTTTCCATATAAGTCCGCGCCATTTCCCCTGTAGAATTTTTCAAATAAACCACAAATTCATCACCGCCATACCGGCCGATTATGCTATCCTCCGGGAAACAGCTTTTCATAGTTTTCGCAAAATGCTTCAGGCAGAAATCTCCATTGTTATGACCGTAAGTATCATTATAAATTTTAAAATTATCTACATCAATAAAGATGAAGATGCCTGGCGTTTTTTTACGCAATTCTTCTTCCACGGCAATCTGAAAAGCTCTACGGTTCAGAATTCCGGTAAGAGGATCTGTAGTAGACAATCCCATGTATATTTTCTTATCTTTTTTCTCCAACAGCACAAGGGTCAGCATGTACAGTATCGTGAAGCCTACCAGAATACTTCCATATACTCCGCCCCAGGCGGAAAACTGCTGGGTAATATCAGAAATATTCTTATTTGTCAGTTCAACGATCACATACCAGCCTGGCATAACAGAAATACTTCTATAGGAAATTGTAGATTCCTCTCCTCTGATAATAGCGGAAAATCTCCCATCCTTCTTTCCGGAACGCATGTCCTTTATCCACTGGTTGTAGGAATAACCTGCATCATACTGGAAATACTTCTGCTGAAGCAAAAGATTGTTCCAACTGCCAGACGTGCCGGAATTGTCACTAACACAGGTAATAAAATTTTCTGAATCGGCCTTTAACAGATGAATGTTGATCTTGCCCTGAAGAAGCTCATACTCACCCAGCTGTCTGAGATTTTCGATCATAATCGACACATAAAGTGTATGAACCAGTGAAGTATCCCCTACTGGCACAAAAACAGTCATGGTCATATTTCCAGTTCTGCTGGACTGGTAAGGATCCGAGTTAAAAGACGTATCTGAAGCCAACGCCGCCTCATCCAGCTTCTTCTTTTTGATATCGGAAACAGCGCAGCTGCTGCTGCCATAAATTTCGCCATCATTCATAATAAAACCAATATCACCGAAAACAGTCTTGTCAAGATTTTTCTCCAGCTGTTCCAGGATTTCCTCCGGCTGGGCATTTTCCATAGACCGGATCATCTTTATATCTTCCTGTACATAGTTCTGAAGATATTCCATAGAATCATTCATCTTTTCCGCGTACAGGCCTGTGATCAGCTCCAGATGCTCTGTATTGAAATTCCACGCAATTCTGCTCAGGTGAAAGTATGCCGCCACGATAATGACAAGGCAGACTGCCAGATACAAAGCCAGCAGGACTTTTCTTTTTGTTTTATTTTTTCTTCGATCTTTCATGAGACAGCATTCTCCATAAGGTAATCAGAATCAACCATAATGACTCCGGTATCAAAATACTTCTGCTCTGATTTTTCTCCCTTTATAAGAGAATTCAGGGAAAGCATTCCCAGATATCCCATCTGATCCTGTTTCTGCAGCACAGTCACTGCATGATATTCCGGATTCTGAAGCATCTGTTTCGTTTCGTCCGCCAGATCAAAACCCACCAGCACCACATCTATTCTTTCTTCTTCGAAAAGAGTATTTACGATGCCGACAGTAGATGTGTTATTGCAACCGAAAAAGCCCTTTATATCTGCATTTTCTCTTAATAATACAGCGGCATCCGATTGTGCCTTTTTCGTATCACCACCATTAACTCTTATATCCTGAACGATTTCCCACTGCTCCGGTGCATTGCCCGCCCAGAAATTCAAGAATCCGGAAACACGGTTTACCATTGCCTGGGAGGTATCCGATGATAACTGGATTCCCACTTCCAGTGGGTCTGTCGGTGAATTTCCTGCATCATACAGCAGCTCCAACATTTCTTTCGCTGCCATTTCTCCGGCATCTATATTATCTGTCATGTAACAGGCGTCAAATTCGCCGCTGTTAATAGAAGAATCAATAAGTACTACCGGAATCTCCTTTTCCCGTACCTTCTGACAGCTGTCTGCCAGTGAATTGGAATCTGCCGGAGCCAGCAGGATTCCGTCAGCGCCTTGCTCCATAGCCTGGTTCATCAGGTCGATCTGCCCGGAAATGTCAGTTTCGTTATCAATTCCACCCAGATAAACCGCTTCATCCAGCTTTTTTGCAGCTTCTGTTATACCATCTATTACTTTCTCCCAATAGGCACCATGATAATTTTTCAGAATAACATAGATTTTCTTATCGCTTTCCGGATTGGAAATACAGGTGTAGTCCACCACAGCGGGCTGCTCTGCTGCCTCCTCCAGGTTTGCCTTCGAACTACCCGAGCAGCCTCCCAGCAGAATAGATGCCACTCCCATAAAAAACAACAGATATGCTTTCGCTCGTCTCATTTTTTCCCCAGTACTTATACTCCAAATTGTAACGCTTGCAGCGCAGATATTGAATAGTTACCAGATATTTTACATTTTTGCATATATTTTTTGTGTATATCTGATATATTATATGCCTGCTGTATAAGGGCTGTCAATGTCTATTCATCACGATTCCCAGTCTGCATCCTCCGTTTCTGATTTCTGTTATCTATTTTTCATACTCCTTAACCTTCTTTTCATACTCTTCCTGGTTTTCTATTACATGTTTTACAATATGTCCATGGCTTTTCTTCTTGGCAGCCAGATTCCGGCCAGGACGTTCGGCATATTGATCTTCGGGAATCTCCAATGCATTTGCCACGGCATGAATAATTCCATTGCTGCTGTATGTGGCTCCGCTGACAGCATCAATGTTCAGACTTTGTTCCTCTTTCATCTCTTCAATTACAACTGGCGCAGCTTTGAAAAAATATTCTTCTGTGTCACAGTATGAGAAGATGGAAATATCCGTTACCTGCTGATTTTCCACAGTAACCTGAACTTCTACATCACCACGAAAGGCATCGGCAGATCCTGTATATACGCCATCGACAAGGTTCCGGAAGCGGCCTGCAGAAATAAATTCAGCCTTGTCCGCAGCTTTATCATCAGAACCATTCTCCGCAGTCTCTGAAGTTCCTGCCTCCTTCAAAGCATTCTGTACAGCCTGAATCAGCCCCTTACTGCTATATGTAGCACCGGATACGGTATCTGCATTCGTATTCTGCTGTCCAATTATTGCAGAAAAGATTTCAGCTTTCGCTTTTTCCATATAAGACTTGTCATCCTCATAACTATCCAGTGTAAGACTGGTTATTTTTCCGTCCGCCACACTTACAGTGACACGTATCGCTCCACGATAGCCCTCACCTGTTCCAGTATAAGTACCGTCTTTATATCTGAAACCTTCAACAACACCGCCTGCTATATTTCTATCCTTCGTATAGCTTCCCGCCGTAAGGAGCCGGGAAGCCCCAATCATCACACACGTGAGCAATACTCCGATCACCATTCCATATTTAATTCCAAAATGCGCATTTCCTTTCGGACGCCAGCTAATGCACTGCTGGCACGCAATGCACTCTCCACCTGTAACTTGTTCCTTTTTCGTAAAATCAATTCCCATGCTGCATTTCGCAGTACACAAAGAACAGGCACTGCATTCTCGTCCGGGCTTTTCGATTTTCAAAAATGCACCTCTGGAAATCAGTGCATACACCGCTCCCATTGGACAGAAATATCTGCAAAAGAATCTCTTTACCAACACTGATCCTGCCAAAATCACCAAGAGTAAAATTCCCCCCACCGAGCACAAAGGCTTCACTCCCGGCCAATGTCCAGGCACAATATACTGGCCAAATATTTCCCACGGACCTTGCTTTTTCCAGGTCAAAACACCACTCCATATAAATATTACAAAATAAACAAGTACTCCATATTTTGCCAGTTTCAGAACTCTGTCAGCTTTCTTGTATATTTCTGGATTTCTGTTCCGCCTCCAGCTGCCTTTTCCCAGCTTCCGCGCTGCAAACCACAAGAAATCCTGCACAGCTCCAAAGCTGCAGAAAAATCCGCAAAAAAATCTCCCCACCAGTACACTTCCTGGCACTGTCGCGATTAGTACATACACCGAATACCTGACACTCTCCCAGGAAATACTTCCAGCATAGATCTGGGAAAAAATATCTCCAATAGCTGTAAATCCTGTTACGAACAGTTCTGGGATTAAGATAAACGACAGTAGTTGGATAACTATTTTTATCCAGTTGTTCTTTCTATTTTTCATTTTTTTAGCTGCTTCTTTTTGTGGGCTATCTTTTTTCAACTGCTTCCAAAATTTCCATTTCACAAACACCGAAAGTCTATCAATAATCATAAAAAAGCACTCCCTTCCAAGTAATAGTATACTCAAAAAAGAATGCCTTTTCTATCATTTTCACATTATTTCTTCACTTTACCGAAAGCTATACATCATCCCAACAACGCCTTCATAATCCCCGCATAGCACACCGACACATTCGTCAGGTCTTCCACCTCCGCATACTCATCAATGGTATGCGCCAGATTTTCCCTTGCAGGTCCCATTCCAATAGTACGTATGCCAGCCTCTCCTGCATAATGGCTTCCATTTGTACAGAAATTATAGCTAGTTACTTCTGGAGAAAATCCCTCTTTTTCCAGTTCGGATTTTATTTTTGCCACCCACTCCTCTTCTGCGCCAAACAGCCAGCCTGGGAAAAAACGTTCTCCCTGGATTTCTTCTCCAGTGTAGCATTTCTCTTTTCCCACTGCATAAGAAACCTTATAGGAAAACTGCGGATCCTTTTTCTTCAGCTCTTCCATTTTTTCAATGATTGGCTGAAGCACGCTTTCCTTGGTTTCACCTACCAGAAGTCTGCGGTCATAGGTTGCACGACAGTATTCCGGAACAACAGAGGCTCCTGGATATGGGGAAGATTTTACGTCTGTCAGCTCCAGGATTCCTTTTCCCAGTTTATCCTGAACAGGCGGTTCGATCTCGCGGATAGCCTGAATGGCCTCACACATTTTATATACTGCATTTACGCCTTTTTCCGGGTTTGCTGAATGTGCCGGTACGCCAAAGGTCTCAACCACAATTTCCGCACGGCCACGCTGTCCTACTTTTAAATTCATTTCGGATGCTTCCCCAATTACCACATAATCCGGTTTCACTTTCTCACTTATTTTTCGCGCGGCAACACCTTCGAAGCATTCTTCATGCACAACACCTGCCACATACACATCTCCGGCAAAATTTTTCCCATTTTCCACCGCATATCTATGCGCAGCAACTGTAAATGCGGCTACCGCACCTTTCATATCAGCAGCTCCTCTGCCATAAAGCTTTCCATCTTCAACAACTGCGTGAAATGGATCATGTTTCCAGTCCTTCAGATTTCCAACCGGAACCGTGTCTATATGTCCATCAAACAGGACTTTCGGACCAGGATTTTTTCCTTTAATATGACCGATCACATTTCCGTAGCAGTCGGTTTCTATCTCATCAAAAACACCGGCTTCTTTCATATATGCCTTTAAAGCTTCCGCCGCTTTATCCTCATGTCCTGAATAGCTCTGACAGTTTATCAGACTTTTTGCCAGCTCAATTACTTTTTCGTCCCACTTCTCACTCATGGCCTATTACTCCTCCTCGCCCGTCTTCATACGGACCATTGCCTCCAGAATTTTCACACAGCCTTCGATTCCAAAGGTCTCTCTGTTTATGGTAAGATCTTTCTTTTTCTTATGACTCCATTTTCCCATAGAATAAAAACGATAATAATTATCTCTGGCCGCATCCATTTTTCTTACCAGTTTCTTAGCTTCCTTGGCAGAAATGTGATGTTTTTTCATAATGTTGTCTATTCGAAAGCTCTCCGATGCATAAACAAACACGCTCAGTACATCTGGCTCATCGTGAAGTACATAATCTGATAACCGGCCTATGATGATACAGGATTCCTTTGCATACAGGTCTCTCATGATCTGTGCTTCCTGACGAAAAAGCTTATCCTCCTGTGCAGAATTAATGCGTCCGTTTCCAAGATAAGGATCCATAAAACGCCGTTCCACGTTTTCATCATATCCACACACAGAATTAACATCCACTCCTGATTTTGCAGCTGCCCTGGCAAGCAGTTCTTTATCATAGAGCTTTACTCCCAGACGTTCTGAAAGTACTTTTCCTATTTCATGACCTTCTGCACCGAATTCACGGCTGATGGTCAGTACAAAATGCTTTCCCATGATTTTCCTCCTGGATTTTATGTTTTTCCCAAAGTTCTATGTATTTTCGTTTTTCTGTTAGTACATCGAAAATTAAGTTTCTGCTATATTGACGCAGGATGATTTCTTCATATGCAAGGCGGAGGAAGGAGGCGTAGCGGTGGCTACGGCGACTGACGACAACGCAGCAGATGAAAATCAGACAAGTCAATATGGCAGTTACTTAATATTCGATGTACTAGCTTTGCTTACAAAAAAGTGTCACGTGAAACATTCCTTGCAAACAGTAATTCTTATGATACCTTATACAAGCTCTCAGTTTTTTCCTTTTCTATCTCCTGTTTTTCATATATCTTTTCCACATATTTACTGGTAAAAGCACGCATCACAGCAAAATAACCTAAACGAAAACAAATCTTGTCTCCAGTCTTAAATTCTTTCTCGCAGTCCGTTACATCCACAATCAGATGATCGCTGCTGGCTCCGATGATCTCTACGCCTTCATCTACGGGCCACATGGTTTCTACGTCAACATCCTGTCTGCCAAGGGCACAGATGGCTCTCTTTCGGATTCCCCTGTCTGTAAAAACAGGCACATGACCATAACTGTCCGCACCAATCTTTCCGATCGGCATAGACGGCTTCTCTTTAGATTCAATGATCTCAGCTTCCATGATAAATGCGTCGTTGCTGGTTCCCGGCAAATACTCATAGTTTGTCCGTTCTCTGCCAAACAGCACAGACTCACCAAGACGAAGGTTATTGATTCCTTCCGGAATCCCGTTTTCCAGCATCAGGTGAATAGTCGCAGAATTGCCACCACTGATACATACAGATGCATCGTATTTCTTTGCCAGACCAAGAAGCCGGTTCATTTTTTCCTCATCAGACTGTACAAAAGAAAAACAGGTCAGATTTGTACCAAGTCCATACAAATCCAACCCCTTTGCCTGCTTTGCATAGTTTATCGCTTCTGCCAGATGTTCTTCTTTAAAATAGCCTTCCCGCAGATCTCCCAGATCTACCATCAGAATTACTTTGTGTTTCTTTTTTAACTGTATGGCCTGTTGGTTAAGTGCTTTCAGTGTCTCAATCTCCGAGTTTACCGACACATCACAAAACTGCACCACTTCTCTCGCCTCAGATATGGATGGCATACGGATCAGCCACTTTTCACAAGGCAGATTTTCATAATTTCTGATATTTTCAATTCTGGAATCTCCCAGCCTTTTTATCCCCTGATTCACCAGAGTCTGAGCAATCCTTTCCTCGCCACCAAAAACTTTGGTTACACCAGTTATTTCTATATGGTGTTTTTCAGTCAGATCTTTCATGACTCTTGCATTCTCTGCAATTTTATCCAAATTGATATGTATGCATGGATACAACTTTGACCACACTCCTTATTAGATGATATGAGTGGCCCAAACTCTTCTGCCGTCCTGTCCACTGCATTTTTTTCACTTATTTAATGCCACAGATTGCAAATGAGACCGGCAGATAAAAACACTCTATAGGTGCATAGCTGCCAGCTTTCATAACAATATTGACCGAGCATAGATACTCGTTTTCAATTTACAGCACACTTGCAAGGAAGTTCCTGCATCTTTCCGTCTTCGGATGTGCAAACATTTCTTCCGGTTTTTCCTCTTCCACAATGTAACCGTCATCCATAAAAATGATTCTGTCCGCAACATCTCTTGCAAATCCCATTTCATGTGTAACCACAACCATAGTCATACCTTCCCTGGCAAGCTCTTTCATAACATCCAGAACTTCTCCAACCATCTCCGGATCCAGTGCACTGGTAGGCTCATCAAACAGCATAATCTTCGGGTTCATTGCAAGCGCACGGGCAATTGCCACACGCTGTTTCTGACCACCTGATAAGGTTACAGGATACACATCCTTTTTATCCAGCAATCCAACTCTGTCCAGAAGCTGTTCTGCCTTTTTTACAGCCTCCACTTTTGACATTTTTTTCAGCATAGTTGGTGCCAAAGTCATATTCTGCAGCACAGTATAGTTTGGAAAAAGATTAAAATGCTGAAATACCATTCCGATATTTTCACGGAACTGATTGATCTTCTTAATCTCAGAAATATTTTCTCCAAGAATCACAATATCGCCATCCTGCTTCTCTTCCAGTTTGTTCAGGCATCTGAGCAGGGTGGATTTTCCGGAACCGGACGGTCCGATCAGGCAAATCACTTCGCCCTCTTCTACATTAAAAGAGATGTCCTTCAGAACTTCCAGATCTCCAAATACTTTATGTAAATGTTTTACCTCGATAATTGCCATAATTCATTTCTCCTAACGTTTATCATAGCTGAGTCTGCGCTCTACTTTCTTGGAAAGCCATGTCAGAGCTGTAATCAATACAATATAAATGATTGCGGCATAGGAATATAATTCAAAGGCTTTGTAGTTTCTTGCAATAATGGTTTTGGCAGTCATTGTCAACTCATTAACACTGATTGCGGAAAGAATTGCAGTATCTTTCAGACTGCTGATAAACTGGTTCATAAGAGACGGGATCATAATTTTTACCGCCTGTGGAAGAACAATTTTTCTCATAGTCTGAAAATAGCTTACTTCTCGCTGCTTCCATCTGACCATAATCAATGGCCTGAATACCTGCCCGGAAAATTTCTGCCATATATGCAGAAGCATTAATTCCCAAAATAATAATTGCAGCCAGCACCAGGGTCAGGGAATTTTTAATTACGCCAAAATACAAAAAAAGCGCCAGAATCATAAGCGGAATACCTCTTATAATTGTGATATACACACTGGCAATCTTCTGTAAGATACGACTATTGCTGATAGAAAAAATACAAAGTATAATACCAAGCGCCACCGCCAGGAGAATACCAAAAATCGCTATTATAATTGTCAGTTTCAGACCTTCCATCAGCCGTGGAAAGTATTCAACAAAATTAGAAAAATAATCTGCCATATTGTACCTCTTTATTATCGGATTTCTTTTTGTTTCCCTTTAAAAAGTTCCTTTTATTGCTGTTTGCTCCATTCAGCCCAAATATTTTCCGCAACATTACCTGCAAACAGCATCCATTTTTCAATAAGTTTGTTTTCCTGTAAAAAGTGCAAGGGAGAACGCTTTTTATATGCGTTCTCCCTTGAATGCCTTTTTACGATTCAGTTTTACTTTTCAATGATTATTTCTTCTGCTCATAACATTTCAACACCTTACAGTTATGAGTAAAAATATATTTTCCGTTGACTTTAATATTGCTTTATTATGCAGCTTTCTGTCTGTCTTTTTTATTCATATTCAGCAATAATCTCATCATATTTGCCGTTATCTCTGATTTTCTGAAGTCCTTCGTTAAACATTTTAAGAAGATCAGCATTCTCACCTTTCTTTACAGCAAATCCATTCTGAGGTGCTTCCTCGATTGCGTCAATGGCAACTTTCAGATCTTCCTGCTCACCAATCTTGATCTGATAGCTGATTACCGGATAATCCTCGATAAGGAAATCAGCCTGTTTGTTTGCAACTGCCATCATCATACTTACAGAATCCGGATAAACAGTTGTCTCAAATCCGTATTCATCAGCATGATCTTCACACCACAGCTGACCGGTAGTTCCTTCCTTGCATGCTGCAACTTTTCCCTTAAGATCATCAAAATCAGAAATGGAATCATCATCCTTATTTACAACCAGTGCAGAACCAGATTCATAATATCCATCAGAGAAATCAACGCTCTCTTTTCTCTCATCTGTGATATTCATTCCTGCAATAGAACCATCAATTGTTCCTGAAACCAGTGCCGGGATGATACCTGAGAAATCCATAGGAGTCAACTCATATTCGAATCCCTCTTCCTCTGCAATTGCAGCCAGAAGTTCTACATCAATTCCTTTATAACTTCCATCATCCTGCTGAATGGAAAATGGAGCATATGCCTGGTCACATGCGATCTTGTAAACTTTCTCATCATCTGCAAATACCTGAGTTGCACCAAGGCCAGTCATCAGTCCCATTGTAAGTACCAGTCCCATTGAAATTGTTTTGAATTTTTTCATAGTTGATTTCCTCCTCGTAAAAAGATTGTTTTTAAGCCTGGAAACAAAAAAGGCGCAGACACATTGAAGTGTTCTACGCCTTTGTAGTTTCGTTTGCTTTTTGATAGTTCTGCATTATAGGAGCTTTTTTCGAAGTTGTCAAGAGCTTTTTTATTAACTTTGAGATTGTTTTTATAACTTAAATTAGAGCGTGTTTGAAAAAGGCTTTCTACAAAATGTGCGTCACAATTTGTGGGAGATTTCGCTCGGATGAGGGCGTCGTAGCGGGCTGCGGCAACCGAATTCGGGTGAAATATACCGCAAAGTGGGGCATGCAGATTGCGGGAATGATTTTTCAAACACGCTCTAGATGAATCTAAAGATTCGTCTAAAAATGCAGCTGCCCCTGCAGCCAAATCAGCCCCTTAAATCTGCGTCCCACAGCCGGTTCGCCCAGCAGATCCGCACAGTTTATACACACATCGAACTGGATATCATTGCACTCGATAGTCATCTGGCACAGTTTCTCACCAGTGAGAATGTTCTTAAAATTCACAAAATCCACGATCTCGCCCATCACACTATACTGATCACATTCAATTCCATGAGGCATAAAACAGGTATCCACAATTGTCAGCACATCATCTGTAACAATACGCTCAGAAATCATGGAATACATATCCATATCTTCCATTGTAAGGTCTTCCATGGCTTCTTCATCACCATTTCTGGCAGCCGCGATCAGATTATTGCGGTTTTTTGTCAGCTCCCGCTCTACTTTTACAGCTTCTTTATCTTTCTGGACCGGAAAAAGGATCTTCCCTTCTCTTGCCAGTCCTGTAATCGTCAGTGGCTGTCCTTCACGCACATTCCCCTTATACTTCTCCAGCATATATTCTGCAGGATTCTGAAGATAAAAGATCAAAGTCACGCCAAGGCGCATGTCATCACACGCCCCTGCGTAAGACTCTTTTTCTGCGTGTCTCTCCACGACTACACTCTCCTGAGAGGTGATTCCTGTGCCGCGAAAAAATGGAAATGAATATTCTACGTGAAACTCATTGTCTTCATCATACTGTCCACAGACTGTTATTCCACAGTCACAGCCATAATTCTTGGAATATTGTACAAAAACTCCATCCGGATGATTCTCCACTGCAATTTTCTCATCGTAAGTATTTAGCACATCCTGAATGATTTCCTGCATTTCTTTACGTGACTTTACCTTTGAAAAGCCAACAGTTCTTAAATAACTATGCACATTATCACCTCCCTGTTAAGCAGTCTTATTGCAAATCAAACAAATTTTCAGATATTCAGATATTCTCCGGATCATCTGATACCTTACTTTTGACTATTACTATTTTCAGATCATTTACTTTTAATCTATTACTGTTTCAGATCAAAGTCCCATTTTCGGTATTTTTATACTATTTTGTTTTTAAGTCCAATTATTTGGACTTTTTCTCAATTTTTGTCATTCCACCCATGTATGGCTGAAGGGCAACTGGAATATTTACGCTTCCATCTGCATTCAGGTTGTTCTCAAGGAACGCGATCAGCATTCTTGGCGGAGCAACAACTGTGTTATTAAGAGTATGAGCAAGATATTTCTTGCCATCTTTTCCGTTTACACGGATTTTCAGACGACGTGCCTGTGCATCACCAAGGTTGGAGCAGCTTCCTACCTCAAAGTATTTCTTCTGTCTTGGAGACCATGCTTCAACATCCAGGGATTTCACTTTCAGGTCTGCCAGGTCACCAGAGCAGCATTCCAGTGTACGAACCGGAATATCCAAGGAACGAAACAGATCAACAGTGTTCTGCCACAGTTTGTCAAACCACATCTTGCTGTCCTCTGGATTGCAAACTACGATCATCTCCTGCTTCTCAAACTGGTGGATACGGTAAACGCCTCTCTCTTCAAGTCCATGAGCACCTTTCTCTTTACGGAAGCATGGAGAATAACTTGTAAGAGTTTTTGGAAGCTCTTCTTCCGGAATGATCTGGTCAATAAATTTACCAATCATAGAATGCTCACTGGTTCCGATCAGGTACAGATCCTCACCTTCGATCTTGTACATCATGGCATCCATCTCAGCGAAGCTCATAACACCTGTAACAACGTTACTTCTGATCATGAACGGCGGTACACAGTATGTGAATCCTCTGTTAATCATGAAATCACGTGCATATGCAATAACTGCAGAATGAAGTCTTGCGATATCCCCCATCAGATAATAGAAACCATTACCAGCAACACGTCTTGCGCTATCAAGGTCGATTCCGTCAAAAGCTTCCATGATTTCTGTATGATACGGAACTTCGAAATCCGGAACAACAGGCTCACCAAATTTCTCAATCTCAACGTTCTCGCTGTCATCTTTACCAATCGGTACAGATGGGTCAATGATATTCGGGATTACCATCATATCCTTCAGAAGCTCTTCCTCAACTTCTTTCTCTCTCTTGGAAAGTTCCTCAATACGCTCACCGGAAGCTGCAACCTGTTTCTTAACTTCCTCTGCTTCATCCTTCTTTCCCTGGCCCATAAGAGCACCAATCTGTTTGGAAATTTTATTTCTCTCTGCACGAAGAGCTTCTACTTCCTGTTTGATCTCGCGGTTTTCCTTATCCAACTCCAGAACCTTGTCAACCAGCTCCAGTTTGCTGTCCTGGAATTTATTGCGGATGTTCTGCTTTACGATTTCCGGGTTCTCTCTCACAAATTTGATGTCTAACATGTCTTCCTCCTGTACTGATACTTTTTTTTTCATAGCAAATATCTGTTTTATTTTTCCATATCTCTTTTTGCAGCAAGTATCTGTTTTATTTTTTCATATCTCTTTTTATGGCAAGTATCTGTTTTGTTTTTCGTTTTATAACAATATTGTCATTACTATTTATTTTTTATAACAATTTTGTCATTTTTCGCTGTTTTTTTTATGACTTATATTCATTTTTTACCAACTGTTCGCAGCAACCAATTTACTCATCTTTTTCAATATTTTCCAAGCCAAAATTTACAGCTTTTCTAAGGGCTTCAAGTTCTTCCTGGCTCAACATTACATAGGACTCTCCCTTTACAATTTCTTTCAGATAAAGGAAGCAATTGTCTCTGCTGTGTACTGCATTCAAAATTACTCCGGAATTATCCTGATCCAACAAAGCCAGTGCAAAACTGAGTTTTCCGCCTACATCATCGAACGCATCATACTTTTCAACTCCATATTTGCTGAACATAGATTCCAAATGATGTTTGATAAAGCTGATGTCGTGCTCATGATCCTCTTTTGCTTCATAAAGGCGGTCAATCTGGGCGAATTTTCGTACAAAAACTTTCTCAAGAGATTGTGCGTCACTGCCTTTCATGAACATTTTGTATTTACGTTCCAAACGGCTAAGCCTCATTTTGCTGCTGAATACATTCACCGCCAGAACGATGGTCAGAATCAGCAGTAAAATAATAATGATACCCGGGTCAATTCCCAGGCTGTCAAAAATACTGCTCATGCACTCTCCTTATCTTATTGATTCAAACAACTCAATGATTCTTTCCAGTTCATCTCTGGAATAATATTCAATTTCAATTTTACCTTTATTATTTTTCTTTCTGTGGATAAAAACCCGGGTTCCCATAATGCCCTTCATTTTCTCCTCGAGACTCTCGTAAATCGCATCTTCAGCTGTATTTACCGGCTTCTGAGTTTTCTTCGGTGGCTCCACAATATGTTTTACCAGTTTTTCAGTCTCTCGAACGCTTAATTTCTCATCAAAAACCTTCATTGCCACACTTGTCTGCTTATCCTTGTCTGTAATTGCAAGAATTGCACGAGCATGCCCAGCTGAAATCATCTCATCAATCAGCATCTGCTGAACTCTTTCATCCAATTTCAAAAGGCGAAGGGAATTAGTCACTGCAGTTCTGCTCTTAGAAACGCGTTCTGCAATATTATCCTGTTTCAGCTTAAATTCATCGATCAGGCGCTTATAGGCCATCGCTTCCTCTATTGGATTTAAGTCTTCCCGCTGAATATTTTCAATCAGGGAAATCTCAACTACCTGCTGATCATTAAATTCCTTAATGATTACCGGAACTTCTTTCAATCCGGCAAGTTTGGCTGCTCTCCATCTTCTCTCGCCTGCAATAATCTCATAGTAATCGCCTTTATCCGAAACCAGAAGTGGCTGTAAGATGCCAAACTGCTTAATTGATTCAGATAATTCCAGTAAAGCATCCTCATCAAACTGCTTGCGTGGCTGAGTTCTGTTTGGCTCTACCTTTGAAATCTTTACAAGCATTTCAGATTTCTTCGGTTCTTCAACTACTGCAGCTTGTGCTGTATCTTTTGTTTCTGCAGCACTCTTCACTGCTGAAGCATTCAAAGAACCTTCTTCCTGCTGATGTAAGCTTTCATTTATGGCAACTGGCTTTTGCTCTGTTTTTTTTTCAGCTGGCTTCACTGACTTCTCCGGGAAAAGAGCATCCAGACCTCTTCCAAGACCTTTCTTCTTAACTGCCATTACTCAACCTCCCTGTTTATCACTTCTTCCGCAAGAAGGCGATAAGCTTCTGCTCCTGTGGATCTCGGATCATAAAGAGTAATCGGCTGTCCGTAACTTGGAGCTTCTGCCAGTCTGACATTTCTCGGAATAATGGTCTTGTAAATATTCTGCTGAAGATTTTCCTTAACATTCTCTACTACCTGTAGCGATAAATTTGTACGGGCATCATACATAGTAAACACAACGCCCTCAATCTCAAGATCATTATTCAGCCTGTCCTTTACCAGATCAATAGTATGTATCAGCTGTGATAATCCTTCCAATGCATAGTACTCACACTGAATCGGAACCAAAAC
>OODT01001034.1_pt1 | contig 18688 bp, 14 predicted proteins | sample 1671841 | NCBI WGS metagenome assembly OODT01 (sample SAMN06348198, study PRJEB24527) | human gut metagenome | biome: human gut; feature: ankylosing spondylitis patient; material: feces | host: Homo sapiens | place: China | collected 2015-10 | reverse complement strand
AAGCTCCTATATAGTAGTTTATTAAAAACATACTATATAGGAGCTTTATTGTCAAGAGTTTATATGTCTTAATAGGTAAATTCCGTTTTTTCAATTCTCCAAACTGGAATCTGTCTGCGCTCTCCTTATACGTTCTCAATAGTCAAATCAATTTGCATTTTTTTTGCTTTTTCCAAGGCGTTGAAAAATATCGTAATGAAGTCTTCTCCATCGCTTGTCACAAAGTAATTAGATAGGTTGGTAATATCATTGCTGATATTTTTGCCCCAAGGCGGTTGATTAGACAAATCGTCAATATCCCAAACCACCTTATCCGGACTAAACGCTTGGAGCTCTAACTGAATCTTTTTCAGTTCCTCTATGGCTGTTTCGACGTTATCTTTATCCAATGTTCCTTGATATAGCTCATTCATAATCGTTGGGAATCTGCTACCCCATTTCCCGTTTTCTAAATTATAAGAAACTGTTGAGAAAAAGGAGTGTAGAAAATCTCCATGTCCTATTTGATAGTAAAAGAACGCAACTTTGAATCCGACAGCCATGTGTCTAATTTCCTTCCTGTAAATTCCGATTGACAAAATCATTAATGTCATATTCTACCATAATTACATATACAATTCTATTTTATTCCGTTAAAATTCATTAAAAAAACCTAATTCATTTATTTCAAGAATGCAGATTGAGTTTTGATCCTATAGGCACTCATCCCATAACCGTGGGTTCCATAACGTAAATTGCAGATTTTGTGGTGCGATTCATAATGTTGACAGGGCAAATATAAGCGTCCTCTCACAAGTCATTCACAGCATAAATGAAAGAAAAACGGTACAGACAAATATGATTTCCTTTGTGAGCCATGGAGACAAGACTCTTCCGAGGCTTGTCGGAATGCCCGGCGAGCAGGAACATCATATTTCGTCTGTACCGTTTTCCTTTTCATAAACCTATAAGATCATGACTTGTGAGAGGACGCTTATATCTGCCCTTCAAACCCTGAGAAAGCACTGCAGAATCTGCGGCACTACGTCCGTTAAACTCCGGTTATAACACCGATTGGATGTGAAGGTCAGGCTGAGTCGAAAGATCAATGCAGCTTCCATCCATCAGCTGGATGATCGGTTTTGATAAGCGGTTACGGTTTAGCATTACAATATTAGCGACTCTTCCGTCATTGAGGAGAACACGATTATTCTGATAAGTGCCTGCAATGTGGGACAGGAATGTCAGAATAAATTTTGGATTATATTTGGAAAGACCATCATGTTCAAAATTGTTAATTACCTGGAAGACACAGAGCGGTGCGCGGTATGAGCGCGCAGCGGTCATGGCATCGTATACGTCTGCGATGGAAACAATTGCCGCATATTCATCAATATCGGATTGAGATAAACCGGTTGGATAACCACTGCCGTCACTTCTCTCGTGATGGCAGAGAACTGCTTTTTTCACGTGAGAGTCTAATGGGAGTGATTTTAATATGTCATAACCAAATTTTGGATGCTGTTTTACAAGGGCAAATTCCTCGTCCGTATATTTTCCAGGCTTATTGAGAACCTCAGCAGGAATTTTTAATTTTCCAATATCATGTAAGGCGCCTGCTAAGGTCAGCGTGTCTAATTCTTCCGGTGAAAACTTTAACCAGCGTCCAAGTCTGCGGCTGATCAGTGAGACATTCAATGAATGGGCATAAACGGAATCCTCCACGGAGCGCATATTGTGAAGCATATCAAAAAGTTCTAAGGATGTTTTGCAGGAATAATATAATTCCTTTGTATCAGACAGAAGCTGTTCATAATTTAAAGACTTATGATAGATGACACAATCTTCCAGAACCGTGCGGTAAGTGGCGATTACTCTGGAATAGGAAATCTGAAAATTCTGGAATTCTTTAGAGCAGACAACCTTCTGCGAATAAGAAGGTGCCTGGGCTTCCGGTTTTACAACATGGGAAGGAACTTCGACTTGTTCCTCTTTTTTTGTGGCAGGAATTGGATCTTCTGTGACCGATACCTGCGGGATCGCATAAAATTTAATGCGGGAAATGAGACGATCCGTGAGAGAAACTCCATTTTCAACGATCAACTGACCGCCTTTGGTACGGACTTCTCCAGCAGTTACCATCCCTGGTACTAATTCATCCGTTGGATAATATTTTGTCATTTGCATACCCCAATCTATACATTTTATTATAAAATAGTATAAGATTGCACAAAATGAAAGTCAATAGATACTGCTGGCAGAAATTCCCATAAAATATAGTTTTTTAGAAAGAACAAATAGTAGTATACATTCCACATGGTTTGTATATCATTTTGAAAAAACTCTTGACAGAGAGGCGGTTAGATAGTATTGTATAGCACGTGAGATTTGAAACAGTTTATGTTTCAGTCTGTGTAAACAGATTTGAAAATTCAATATTGTATAAGATGTAATTAGAAAGAGATTTTTAATTACGGAAAATTTTCTTATTCAGAGTGATGGAGATACATAGGATCTATGAAGTCACGGCAACCCCTCTACGGAAGGTGCCTACCTGAGCGAGCAAATATTTGGATGATTTATCCAAGACTATATTTTATAGTTCGAACAATAAGAGGATTTGATAATCTGATGATTTATTAACTCCGCTTGTTTGTGACAGCGGAGTTTTTTAGTTACCAAATGAACAGCCAGAAGAAAGGAAAGAACAAATGGAAAAATTATTATTTACATCCGAGTCCGTTACAGAAGGACATCCGGACAAAATGTGTGATGCCATCTCTGATGCCATCCTTGATGCATGTATGGAACAGGATCCAATGAGCCGTGTAGCATGTGAGACAGCAAGCTGTACAGGATTTGTGCTTGTAACAGGTGAGATTACAACAAAAGCACAGTTAGATATTCCTTCCATCGTTCGTAAAACAGTCAACGAGATCGGATACAACGACGCAAAAACAGGTTTTGACGGACATACATGTGCAGTGATGGTAGCGCTTGACCAGCAGTCTCCGGATATCGCTATGGGTGTTGACAAAGCATTGGAAGCAAAAGAAAACAAAATGTCTGACGAGCAGTTAGAGGCAATTGGTGCCGGTGATCAGGGTATGATGTTTGGTTATGCAACAAATGAGACACCGGAGTTAATGCCATATCCGATCTCCCTTGCACACAAACTTGCTTTACAGCTTACAAAAGTGCGCAAAGACGGCACATTAAAATATTTAAGACCAGACGGAAAAACACAGGTTTCTGTAGAGTATGATGAGAATGGCAAGCCAAAGAGATTAGAGGCAGTTGTATTATCCACTCAGCATGACGAGGATGTAACACAGGAACAGATCCATGAGGATATCAAAAAATATGTATTTGATCCAATCCTTCCAATAGAATTAGTAGATGCAGAGACAAAATTCTTCATCAACCCAACCGGCCGTTTCGTGATCGGTGGACCACACGGTGATGCAGGTCTTACCGGACGTAAAATTATCGTAGATACCTACGGTGGATATGCCCGTCACGGCGGCGGAGCTTTCTCAGGAAAAGACTGTACAAAGGTTGACCGTTCTGCAGCTTACGCAGCACGTTACGTTGCAAAGAACATTGTAGCGGCAGGACTTGCAGACAAATGTGAGATTCAGTTGTCTTACGCAATCGGTGTTGCACAGCCAACCTCTATCATGGTAGATACTTTTGGAACAGGAAAACTTTCTGATGAAAAACTGGTTGAGCTCGTTCGTGAGAACTTTGATCTCCGTCCGGCAGGAATCATCAAAATGCTTGACTTAAGAAGACCAATTTACCGTGGAACAGCAGCATACGGACATTTCGGACGTACAGACTTAAATCTTCCTTGGGAAGCAACAGATAAGGCGGAAACATTAAAGAAATATTTATAATCAGCGTTGAGCAGATTAATTTATGAAAAGTTTAGAATCTTTTTCGGAAAATGTCATAGGATTTCGGATGGTTCATGCTATAATAGGTCATAGGGTTTATCCTTGTGACCTATTTTTATTCACAATAATAGAATGTTCACGAAGTGTGCATTCTATTGTTTCTATGGATACAAAAGTGGGTGAACAAGGGTAGAAACATAAACATTCATAGAAGGAAAGCGTATGAAGTTTAAGAATAAGATTATTATTTCATTCTGCATCATTATATTTGTACCGATTTTCCTTGCAACACTGGTTTTGTTCAGTATGCAGCACATTCAGATGCGGGCGATCGAGCAGACCTATGGTGTCGAAGGGGACGGATACAGTTATTTTTCCAATTCTGTCCAGCTTCTGAGCCGGTTTACAAGAGAAATCTATCGGGAAGTATACAAGGTGGCAGACAACCAGCCGGAGAAACTGGAGGATGGAGCATACCTTGAGAAGATCAACCAGCAGTTGGAAGAAAAAGCGTCCTATCTCATCGTTCGGAAAGGACAGGAGCTGGTATATATAGGAAAAAGCGCAGGGACATCGCTTTTGACGGAGCTTCCGGAGTATGGAAGTGCCGATGGCAATGCGGATTCCGGGACATACATGGATGGTGAGGAGCAGGCACTGGTAAAACAGATTGATTTTGTTTATCCGGATAGTGCAAAGGGCAGCATTTTTATCGTGACCAGATTAGAGGAGATGGTTCCTGAATTAAAAAGTCTTCTGATCGATATTATGGTTTCCATTGTGCTGATCCTTGTTCTGACAGCATGTATGCTGACGGTATGGATTTATACCAGCCTGATCAATCCAATCAAAAAATTGCAGGCTGCCGCACAGAATATTAAGGAGGGTAATCTTGATTTTACGATCGAGGCAGAGAGCAGGGATGAGATCGGGGAACTCTGCACAAGTTTTGAAGAGATGCGGCAGAGGCTGAAAGACAATGCCGAAGAGAAAATCAATAGCGAGAAAGAAAATAAAATGTTGATCAGCAACATTGCACACGATCTGAAAACGCCGATCACTGCAGTGAAAGGATATGCGGAAGGATTGATGGACGGTGTTGCGGATACACCGGAAAAACGGGATAAGTATATCCGGACAATTTATAATAAAGCAAATGAGATGGATACGCTTATCAATGAGCTGACGCTCTATGCGAAGATCGATACGAACCGTATACCGTACAATTTTGCCAAAATCAATGTTGATGAATACTTCAATGACTGCATTGAGGAGATCGGACTGGATCTTGAGTCAAAAAATATCGGACTGGCATACTTTAATTATACGGATGGATCGACACAGATCATTGCGGATCCGGAACAGCTTCGCAGAGTGATCCACAATATTATTGGAAATTCCATTAAATATCTGGACAAGCAGAGAGGGCTTATCAACATCCGTATCAAGGATGTTGGCGATTTTATCCAGGTGGAGATCGAGGATAATGGCAGGGGTATTGCAGCAGCGGATCTGCCATATATTTTTGATCGTTTCTACCGGACGGATGCTTCGAGAAATTCTGCAACCGGAGGCAGCGGAATCGGATTGTCAATTGTGAAAAAAATTATCGAAGACCACGGTGGTAAAATATGGGCGACCAGCAAGGAGTCCATCGGAACCGTTATGTATTTTGTGATCAGAAAATATCAGGAGGTGCCAAATGAGCAGAGTATTAATAGTTGAAGATGAAGAAGCGATCGCAGATCTTGAAAAAGATTATCTGGAATTGAGCGGATTTACCGTAGAGATCGAGAATAACGGAACAGCAGGACTGAAAAGAGCATTGTCCGAGGAATTTGACATGTTCATTTTAGATCTTATGCTTCCGGGAACGGATGGATTTGAAATCTGCAAAAAGATCCGTGAGGAAAAAAATACACCAATTCTTATGGTTTCAGCCAAAAAAGATGATATTGACAAGATCAGAGGTCTTGGACTTGGTGCGGACGATTACATCACAAAACCATTTTCTCCAAGTGAGCTGGTAGCGAGAGTGAAAGCACATCTCGCCAGATATGAGCGCCTGATCGGAAGCAGTGAGGCAAAAAATGATATCATTGAGATCCGTGGTATCCGCATTGACAAGACTGCACGCCGTGTCTGGGTGAACGACGAGGAAAAACAGTTTACAACAAAAGAATTTGATCTTCTTACCTTTTTGGCAGAAAATCCAAACCATGTGTTTACAAAGGAAGAATTGTTCCGGGAAATCTGGGATATGGAATCCGTCGGAGATATTGCAACAGTTACCGTGCATATCAAGAAGATCCGCGAAAAGATCGAGATGAATACCAACAAACCGCAGTATATAGAAACAATCTGGGGGGTTGGGTACAGATTTAAATTATAAAACAAGAAGCAATGTGTTTTGTGGCACATTGCTTCTTGTTTTATAAAGGCTTTCTCGCCTTGATTTTCGTAAATTCTATAATTTCTTTTTTGTCTTCATCAGATATTTTATCAAAATAGAAAAGTAATTCCCGTTCCAAATTTGTGTTAAACATATATTTTTTCTTATTAGAAGGATCATTAAAAAATTCAAGAAATTCTGATAAATCGGTGCTTGCCTGTGTTGGCGCAGGCGCATCGTAAGATTCCTCCCTGTCAATATCAATTGTCAGATGAAGCAGATCATCAACGGAAATATTATAAAGCCCTGCTAATTTGTAAAAGGCTTCCGCATCCGGTGTGCGTTTCCCGGTTTCATAATGGCTGTATGTCTGCCGTACAACACCCAATACCTCCGCAACATAATCCTGTGTGTAGTTATTGACTTTGCGCAATTCTTTTAACTTCTGTGGAAGTAGTTTGTTTTTCATATAAATACCACCTTTGCTATTAGTATATTTTTATTTGTGCCTTAGATGTAGCAAGGTGTAGCATATCAGACAACAAAAGTTAAAATGTTAACGTTGATTGACATTGTAATTGTAACAAAATGTTGCGAAAAAAATAAAGTTACTATTAATTATGCACAAAATAACAACATTTATTCACTGGAAAAATAGATTGTTGATTGTAAAAATGTAACAAAGTGTAGCAAAATATAAAAATAGATGTTAACAAACTGTAGCGAAAAGACGATATAAATGATACAAAACGTAGCAAATGGAATTGCGATGAAAAACAAGGAGGATTATGTTAAAGATTTCACTGAAACAAGGTCAGTATGTAAATATCGGAGATAACATCCGCGTAGTTTATGTGGGTGGAACTGGAAATCATGGAAGGCTTATGATCGATGCTCCAAAAGAGGTCAAAATCGCAAGGAGCACCGTGGAACAAAATCCGGAGCGCAGAAAAGATACTTATTATCCGGAACCTGCGATCTCAAAAGAAGCACAGGACGAGATCAAGAAGATTTTATGGAATGAACGCATGAAAGCGGAAACAAAAAAAGATGCAGAAAGAATGAGCCATTAAGCTCATTAAAAACATCGCACAATCATCTGGTAATAGACAGGGCACAACCCGGGACGCTCTGTTTGTTATAAATAATGCCGGAAAAGGAAGTCCGGTCAATAACATAATAACTCATCATAAGGATGAGACAAGGAGGATTATATTATGGTAGTACAACACAATTTACAGGCAATGAATGCTAACAGAATGTTAAACGTTACAACAGGACAGCAGGCAAAATCCACAGAGAAGTTATCTTCCGGTTACAGAATCAACCGTGCAGCAGATGACGCAGCAGGTTTGACAATTTCTGAAAAAATGAGAAAACAGATCAAAGGTCTGGATCAGGCTTCCACAAACGCACAGGACGGTGTATCTGCAGTTCAGACAGCTGAGGGTGCTTTGACAGAAGTTCACTCCATGTTACAGAGAATGAATGAGTTAGCAGTACAGTCTGCAAATGGAACGAATGCACAGTCTGATCGTCAGGCGATTCAGGACGAGATTGATCAGCTTGCAACAGAAATTGATCGTGTATCAGAAACAACAAAGTTCAATGAAATATATTTGTTAAAAGGTGATACAAAGACTGCAAGTAAGGCTTCCTTCATGAAGAGTACGTATGTAATGGCTAAAGACTTGTATGCAAAAGGTGGAACAGCTGTACTTACTGCGGACCAGCTTAAAGAAGAATTAGCAAAGGGAAATAAGGTATATACAAAGAAAGAAACCAATCCAGGAGATCAGACAGATGCTGATATAGCAGAAGCTGGAAAAGATTATGCGTATGCAACAAAATTATACGATGCCAAGGGTAAAGAAGTATCAGCAGAACAGATAGCTGATTCAAAAAATGCAGATGGAACAGCAGCAACTAATTATTATGTTAATGATAAAGGTGCAGTTGCAAATGCTATTACGATTACAGCAGCAAATGCTAAAACAAAAAACATTGAACAGTTTGACGTAAATGGTGAGCTTTCCTTTAACCTTCATGTTGGGGCAGATTCAGCAGCAGATAATAAGATTGCAGTCAAAATCGAATCAATGAGTGCAGCAGGAATTGGTGTTAAGGGTCTTAAAGTTGATACAGAAGATGATGCTACAGCAGCAATTGACCGTATTGCAGAGGCAGTAGCAAAGGTTTCTTCTCAGCGTTCCGCTCTCGGTGCAGTTCAGAACAGACTTGAGCATACGATCGACAACTTAGACAACGTTGTAGAGAACACAACAGCAGCTGAATCCCGTATCCGTGATACAGATATGGCTGAAGAGATGGTTAACTACAGCAAGAACAACATTCTTGCACAGGCAGGTCAGTCTATGCTTGCACAGGCTAATCAGTCTACTCAGGGTGTACTCTCTCTGTTACAGTAATTTGTGTAAAATGTATCAAAAAAGAAGCTCGCAGTTTTGTGGGCTTCTTTTACTAAGTTATTGCTGTAGCTTTTTCAATTCATCAATTGATAGACCAGTAGCACGAGAAATATTCTCTAAAGACAGCAGGTTAAGTTCCAATAGATGACGTGCAGTATTAAGGACGCCCTTTTGAATTCCACTTTTTTCGCCAGCCTCATATTCCGCTTTCCGAAGTTTCTTCTCTTCTTCTTCCTTGTCATATTCAAATATACTCATACTGATAACCTCCGCGCGGTTCTTTCGAAGAAAATCCGCAAGAATATTTTCTTTGATACATTCATCAACAGCGCATTCCACTGCCTCGTTCAGAGACATGTCGGCTGTGTATTTTCGCACTTTTGCAACATATTGCGCATATTCCCTTAGCGTTTTGCAATGCTCCATAAGAAGGGCATTGTGACCTTCATTGATATTTAAGACAGTTACGATCAGCTCCAGTTTTGGCTCACCCGACAGATGTTCAAAAGCAGAGGAAAGTCTGTGTTCAAAAACATCGCAAACCGGATCAGAACCATTATAAAACTCAATGAAATTAGGGGCAGGTATCTTTTGCAGGCTGGACGAGTATAAAGATTTTTGATCCAGCATTTTTTGATATTCACTGCTAATGTAAAATAAATCACGAAGAGGCATATTTGGGTTATAAGTTGACTGATGTTCATACAGATACAAATTGGTATCGATAATAAATGCCAGATCGTTTTTTATTCCCATATAGATAGCGTTTTCCAAAGTAACAATCTCTAAATCATCAGGATTCGTATAATCTCTGCTGTTTACTGCATTGTAAAGCGAGAGCAGATTCTTTTTGTCTGAAAATAACATCCGGAAAACAGTATCTTTGTAGTTGCGATTTGCAGAAACTGCTCCTGCGGTAGTTGATTTGTAACGATCTTGTGGCCGCATTGCCATAGGCTTTCCTCCTTATCACGGTGGACGGCAGATGCGTATAAATGCATCATGCCTCCGGCAGGAGAATAGAGCATTGTAAAAATAGTTTTCATCCGTCTCCTGCTTTTAAATTGGTTAATGGGTAATAAAAGCATAGATACGAAATGAACTGCCCCGGTCATTGTCGGTTGACCGAAAGCTTTCTAGATTACAGATGACTCTTAAGCCACAAAGATTTTGTAAAATATGCTTTGAAATATTGTATCATACCAACATCAGAAAATGCAATGGAGAAAATAGTAAAATTTTAAATATTATGAGTACTAAAAAAATGAATAAAAGCATTCATTCATATCTCCACAACAGTAGCCTAAACAAAAGAATCATGCTACAATGAACCAAAGCAGATAAAAACAGCAAGGGGAATGTCACATAAATAACAAAGGAGATCATCAGCCATGGACATAAATATTTTATACGAGGATGAGGAGGTTATTGTCTGTGAAAAACCGGCGGGGGTTGCGGCGCAGACAAGACGGTTAGGACAGGCGGACATGGAAAGCCTTCTGAAAAATTACCGGGCAGGAAAGGGAGAACAGCCGTATATCGGGGTGGTACACAGGCTGGATCAGCCGGTGCGCGGAGTGATGGTTTTTGCCAAAACAAAAGAAGCTGCGGCGGATTTAAGCCGTCAGGTGCAGACAAAAATGGCAGATAAATTTTATTATGCGGTGACAGACGGTGTGCCGGAACAGAAAAAAGGTACATTGGAAGATTACCTGCTCCGGGATGGAAAAACAAACACTTCAAAAGTGGTATCTAAAAGTACGGAGGGCGCAAAGTCAGCAAGGCTGGACTATGAAGTGACCGCACAGAATAAAACGAACGCCATTCTCCGGATCCGGTTAGACACCGGAAGGCATCATCAGATCCGGGTACAGTTAGCAAATGCAGGAATCCCGATCGTAGGGGATACGAAGTATAATTTTAAAGAGACAATGACACGGAGTGGAAACGGTCTTTTACTCTGCTCTTATAAAATCGGATTTAAACATCCAAAGACACATAAAAAAATGGAGTTCGAAATCAGGAAACCATTTCTCATCTGAGACAGAAACGCAGGAGTTACAAATAACTTCTGCGTTTTTGCTATAAAAATAGTTACTGTTCACTCAGCAGTAAAACACTTGCTGTTTTGCTGCGTAAGAAAGTGATTCAGGAGTGAGCAGACTCCTTTTGTGAAGCAAAAACTGAAATGAGTCAGCGAATCGTTACTGGAACGAAGTATGAGTGAACAGTAACGAAAAATAGAATAAAATCACGAAAAATGTCGAAAATAGAGTGGTAAAATAAGCATAATGTGCTAAAATACAAATAGGATTTAAAATTGGGTTCATAAAATAAAAAAGATGTAGTAGGAGGTATGGGTATGAACAATATTAAGGTGAGAACAAAATTAGTTATTGTAATGGTGATTGCACTGATCGCACTGGCACTATGCGCCGTCATTTCCAACACAAGCCTGTCAGGACTTGGAAATAATGCGTTAGACATTATTGAGAATGATATGCGCTCTTCGTATGATGAACAGATCAAGGCACAGGTAGATAATGTAATATCTCTTTGCCAGAGCATTTACAATCGGTATGAAAAAGGTGAATATACCTTAGATGAGGCAGAAAAACTTGCAGCAGACCAGATTCGTGATCTGCGTTATGGTAATAATGGATATTTCTGGGTAGATACTTATGATGGAACAAACGTAGTCCTTCTCGGCAATGACACAGAGGGAACAAATCGTATGGATGCAGTGGATGCCAATGGATTTGCGTATATGCAGGCGATCATCAGTGCAGGAAGGCAGGAAGACGGCGGTTTTACGGATTATGTATTCCCGAGAGAGGGTGAGACGGAACCTTCTCCAAAACGTGCTTACAGCAAGGCATTTGAGCCATTTGGCTGGGTACTTGGAACCGGAAACTACACGGACGATATTGATGAGGACGTATTGGGTGTGAAAAATGAATTTTCTTCCTATGAATCCAACAGCAGAATGGCGATCATCGGAATCGCTGTTGTCATGGAAGTAATTTTAATTTTAGTTCTGACACTGATCACAGTCAGCATTGTGAAGCCATTGAAAAAGAGTCTTACCCATATTGACGAGATAGCGCAGGGCGATTTTTCAAAAGAATTTGAACAGGATCTGTTAAAGAGAAAAGATGATTTTGGACAACTGGCAGATTCACTTGAGAAAATGCGCTCTGAGATGAAGGAACTGATTGGAGAGGTGAAATCAGAAGCATTAGAGATCACCGGCATGGTGCAGGAGATTGATACAAGTATTCGGGCATTAGATGATCAGATTGAAAATGTATCTGCGACAACGGAGGAGCTTGCGGCAGGTATGGAGGAGACAGCGGCATCTTCGGAAGAGATAAATGCAATGTCACATGAGATTGAGAGCGCTGCGAAGAGTATTGCAGAGAGATCTCAGGATGGCGCTAACGAGGCAGATGAGATCAGGGAACGTGCTGTGAAAATCAAAAAAGATACAGACGAAAATGACAGACGTACCAGATCGATTCATGAGGAGATTAATGAGAGCCTGACCAAAGCACTCGAAGATATTAAGGTTGTGGATCAGATCAATGTTCTTGCCAAATCAATCATGGATATTACCGGACAGACGAACCTTCTGGCTTTGAACGCATCCATTGAGGCTGCCAGGGCGGGAGAGGCAGGAAAAGGATTTGCGGTTGTTGCAGATGAGATCCGAGTATTGGCAGAGCAGTCCAAAGCAGCAGTTGCCCATATTCAGGAAGTGACTGGCAATGTGACCGCAGCCGTTGAGAATCTTGCAAATGATGCAGAGAGGCTGCTGGAGTTTGTCGGAAATGATGTTGTGGAGAGTCTTGGAGGATTTGCAGAAATGGCAAATTCCTATAATAGTGATGCTGCCAATGTAGATTCCCTTGTAACAGATTTCTCAGCGTCATCGGAGCAGCTGCTCGCATCCATTAACGGAGTGATGGATGCTATCTCCGATGTCAGCAAGACTGCGACAGAGGGAGCTACCGGAACAACGGATATTGCTGAAAAAGTAGGAAACGTTGTGCAGGAGGCAGAGGCAATTAAACAGAAGGCAGAGACAACCTATCATTCTGCTGAAAAACTACAGAAAAATGTGGAACGTTTTATTGTATAACCGGTAATGGATATAGAATGTGACAAAACAGCAAGCGTTTTTTTGGAGCAAAAGGGGATCGTATGATAGAAAAGTATTATAATGGGGTTATCGAACAGGTCGCAGGAGGAATCGGAAATGTAGAACATAACAGTATCCTTGTGCGGTATAGCAATGATTTTTCTATATGGGATTTAGAGAGTGTCAATCATTATAAGGACCAGACAGATATCTTTTTTACCTGTCATGAGTTTTCTTATAACAAGATCGCAGAGGCTTATGAACCATATCTGGGACTGATCCGGCAGATGTTCCATAAGTATTGCAGCGGCACATTGGAAGAGTTTATGGAAGAATGTGATGTCTACAAGCTTCAGAGACCTGTGTTTGAAAGTTATTTTGAAAAGGGATTTTGCGAGAGAACGGAACAGATTCTGATCGATGAGGTAGAGTATGAGCAGGAGCGCATGCACAGTTCGATCGTGACCATGCTTCAGAAATTATCGGAGATCTGTCCAATCGTCATTGTGTTGAACCGCTTTCAGCTGGCTTCGAAAAGCACCATGCAGCTTACCAACAGACTGCTTCAGACAAAGAATAAAAATATCGGCATTGTCTTGGGAGTCAATGATGTGCAGTCGATTCCGGAATTTGCACATGAAGAGTGGGATGCGATCTGTGAGAGTATGGATGACCGGAACATGGTGTACCATATCGGAAATGCAGGCAGGAACATGGAACCGGATGTCATGGACTATTACTCTGATTATGAGAGTGACGATGGCTATCGGAAACTGAATAATCTGGTATACTTTCTGGATTTTGACCAGGCAGACCATCATCTGAGCAAGATTGAGCGCCGGATCAAGTTTGATAACTTTACGATTTCTGAGAAAAAGCATTATCAGCTTTTGCTGTTACAGATTATGGTGTCGGTGTTGCAAAGAGATATTGCGAAGGCTCTGGAATCCTGCGAAGATCTGGAAAAACTGCAGGATCAGGAGAAAGAGGGAGCATTTTATTATAATTTCTGGATGGCAACTTCTTACATGTATCTTGGAAAGTTAGAGGAAGCCATGATTTATGTACAGAAGGCAAAGGAGTGCGGAGAAGCGCTGGGGGATGATTTTTTAGTGTTCCGTGCAGAACTTTTAAAAGCGCAGAACCAGATGTCCGGCTGGTGCAATATTTTCTTCTGTGCCCAGGATATTGAGATCAGCGATAAACTGATCGAGAAGCTGAATGCGTACCATTACAAAAATCATCTGGCGCATATTTATATTTATGCATACGACAATAAACCGGAGATCGTGGCAAAAGCGTACCGGTCGGAAGCATTTCTGATTTATTTTTCCAAGGGCGTTGCGCTTGCAAAAGAGATTGGCAATGAGCAGCTTATCAGCATTGCATATCGGAAAAATATCATGATAGCATCCACAAATGGCGAGTACGAAGTTTCCCTGTTATATTCGATCCGTACCTATGAGGCGATGAAAGATGTTGACAGCGTGGAGGGCGGAAGGATCTATTCCGGTATTGCGTATAATTTATGTGCAATGGGAGAAAATGAGAGAGCCCAGAGCTATTACAACAAGGCAATTAAGATATTATGTAAACTGAGAAAGCCGGAGGATATTGCAGAAGTACATTATAATATGTCATTGAACTGCGTTATGCTGGGGCAGTATGACAAGGCGCAGGAATACCTGACACAGTGTATGAAAGCGATCGAAAAGCTGCATCTGAACAGTCTGCGTGTCTGCAACCTGTCCAAACTGTATGGATTGTTTGCTCTGGTTTCCATTTTACAGGGAAACCGTTTTAACTGTGAGAGGTATCTGTATAGCTGCCGCCAGTTTTTGAATTATATTTTCGAGAAGGAAAAGACAGAAAACAACCTCGCCACTGTGCATGACTACGCAAAGGCAGATGATGATATGTTCCTCTATACGTTTTCCAAGGCATTATTAGCACAGCATGACGGAGACAACGAGGAGGCGCTAAAATTATATGAGCAGGCAGATATTTATTTAAAGAGAGCAGAGGGAAACCAGTTTTTCTGTTATGTGCTGTTCCGAAGGAACAGGATGGAATGCTTCAGGAATGCAGGAAAAGAGATCCTTTATGAGCAGGAAGAGTTTATTTTAAAACAGTATGAAGAGACACATCGTATCATGTTCCATGAGTACGCGGAGGATATGAAAGATCTTCTGCCACCGGTAGATGACGACTGTGAGGAATTATCAACCAGGGAAATCGAGGATCTGTTAAAGCAGGAGAGCGTGGAGCGGGCATATAAGAGTAAGAAAGAACAGCTCGACTTTATTTCTATCTGGCAGAAACTGATCGATGTAAATGGTATCACTGCAAAAGAGATGCTCAATATGGTCATGAAGACATTTTTAAATCATTTTGACGTCGACCGGGCAGTCTATATCCGCTATAGCGAGAGGGTGCCGCAGGTACTTTACAATGACACAGAGAAAGAGATGACGCCGGAGATCATGAAGATCATGGAAAAATCCATGCGCAAAAATGCGGGTGGATTTGTGATCTCCAAGATCAGCAGCAATTATTCCGAACATCAGGATATCACATCGATTTTTGGTGATGAAGATGTGTGTTCCATGGTGGCAATCCCATTTTTTAACAACGCAAAAATCGAGAATATTGTCATCACCTATGTGCTGATGAAGGATAACTGGCATTCCTCGGTGAACCGTTATATGCTGGATGAGGACGATCTGAACTTTTATCAGCTTCTGTTCCGTGAGGTGCGTTATGCATTGAACAGGCTTGATGCCTATGACAAGATTTATGAGATGAATACAAAACTGTATATGTCGGCAGTTACAGACCAGCTGACAGGATGCTATAACCGCGAAGGGTTCTACCGCAAATTAGACACACTTCTGAAAGAGATCGCAGGAGAAAAAAGAAAACCAAAGCTGGGAGTGATGTTTATTGACCTGGACAATTTCAAACACTATAATGATACGTACGGACATGATGTGGGCGATTTCGTTCTGATCAAAATGGCTGATATTTTTACGGAAGTCTGTGGAAAAGATGGTTTTGTGTGCCGTTATGGCGGGGATGAGTTCCTGATCTTCCTTTATACAGATGACAGGGATATTTTCAAAGAAAAGGCAGAGCGTATCTATCAGATTATTGATGAGGCAGACGGATTTTCGGCGGAGATCAGTGAAAAACTCGGACAGTCATTCTCAATCGATAAACAGCATCAGATCTCCTGCTCCATCGGTATTGCAGCCGGAGACCATATCTGTACGGAAAATGATATGACAGAGATGATCAAGAGGGCGGATGATCTGTTATATTCGATCAAAACAACGACAAAAGGAACCTATCGTATATGAAAATCGTTTTACCTGAGAAAGTAACTTATATTATTGACACACTGACACAGCATGGCTTTGAGGCCTATGCTGTAGGTGGGTGCGTCCGTGATACGATGTTAGGACGGATTCCTATGGACTGGGACATCACGACATCAGCAAAACCGGAACAGGTAAAAGAGTTATTCCGACATACCATAGATACTGGGATCCAGCATGGAACGGTTACCGTGATGCTTGAACATGAGGGATTCGAGGTGACCACATACCGTATAGACGGGGAATATGAGGATGCAAGGCATCCTAAGGAGGTACAGTTTACTTCCAATCTGTTAGAAGATCTGAAGCGCCGCGATTTTACGATCAATGCCATGGCTTACAATGATAAGGATGGGCTGGTCGATGCGTTTGATGGTGTGGGAGATTTAGAGCGCGGTGTGATCCGGTGCGTGGGAGCTGCTGTGGAGCGTTTTACGGAGGACGCGCTTCGTATGCTGCGTGCAGTGCGGTTTGGAGCGCAACTTGGCTTCTCTATTGAAGATGAGACAAGAGAGGCGATTGTTTCCCTGGCACCAAACATTGCAAAAGTGAGTGCAGAACGTATTCAGATCGAAATGGTAAAACTTCTCACGTCCGGACATCCGGAACTGCTGCGCACGGCCTATGAGACAGGACTTACCGCAGTTTTTCTGCCGGAATTTGACGAGATGATGAAAACACCGCAGAATAATCCGCATCACTGCTATTCTGTGGGGGAGCACACGCTGCATGCCCTGATGGAGATACAGCCGGATAAAGTGGCGCGTATTACAATGCTGTTACATGATGTGGCAAAACCGATGTGCAGAACCACGGACGAACATGGCGTGGATCACTTTTATGGACACCCACAGGAAGGAAGTCTTGTGGCAAGGAAGATTTTGCGGCGGCTGAAGTTTGACAATGATACAACCGACCGGGTATGCAGACTGATCTTATGCCACGACGATAATCCGCCTTTGCAGGAGCGGACGGTCCGCAGAGCAATCTACCGGAACGGTGTGGATCAGTATCCGCTGCTTTTTGCAGTAAAAAGAGCGGACATGCTGGCACAGAGTGCATACAGGCGGGAGGAAAAAGCAGAGTATTTAAAGGAATACGAAGAAATATATGAGCAGATCATGGCGAAGCGGCAGTGCCTTTCCATAAAGGAACTTGCGGTTACGGGAACGGATCTGATCGCAGATGGAATGCAGCCGGGAAAGGCGATCGGCGAGACGCTGAAACAGCTTTTGGAGTATGTGCTGGAACACCCGGAGGACAACACGAAAGAAAAATTAATGGAACAGGTTCATAATATCGCATCCCCTCACATATGATGAATTGACACGGCAGGAGAGCATTTGCTCTCTTATCGCAGATTCATCGTATGGAGGGGATTTTCATGTATATCAGGCCGGAACAGATAGCAGAACAATATGAGATGGAGGTAAAGTCTATTTCGAAGGGAAGGGACTGTTTTTTGTGTGAAACAGATCTCGGAATGCGCGCGCTGAAGGAGTATAGGGGCTCTGTGGAGCGTGCGGAATTTCTGGCTGGAATGCTTGATTTCCTGAAGGGGCAGAATATTGTGGCAGAGCAGATCTTTTATACAAAAGAAGGGGAAATTTTTGCCAGGGACGAAGAGGAACAGAATTATCTGCTATTGTCAGTTTTCCGTGGAGCCGAGTGCGATACGAAGAGCAGGGAGGACATGGTGTATGCGGTAAGACTGCTCGCTGGTTTACATAATGCAACTGAACAGTATCCGGACGAGGTACCTGAGTTTGTAAAAATGAATCCTAACGCCCTGCTTTTGCTTTATGAAAAACATAACCGTGAATTGCGGCAGGTGCGCAACTATATCCGTGGCAGAAAACAGAAAAATGAGTTTGAAGAAATGTTCATGCGCCAGTTTGCAGGTTTTTTTGAAAAGGCACAGGCTGTCACAGAGCAGCTGCAAAATATGGAGATCTGTGAAGAACTGACCGGATTCTGCCATGGCGACTACAACCAGCACAATGTCGTTTTTTCCAGAGAGGGCGTGGCGGTCGTCAATTTCCTCAATTTTTCCTATCAGATCCGGGTGAGTGACCTCTCGAATTTTGTCCGGAAGATGATGGAAAAGAATAATTGGAACACATCGCTTGGAATGGAGCTGATCGGGGCATATGATTCCGTGCGGAAATTAAAGCCACAGGAATTGTCCTATCTGTATTTTTACCTGGCGTACCCCGAGAAATTCTGGAAAATTGCAAATCATTATAGTCATTCCCACAAAGCATGGCTTTCCGGAAGAAACACAGAAAAACTCAGCAAAGTGGTCGCACAGGAGGGGGCGAGGGAGCATTTTTTGCAGACGCTTGCAGGGAAAGTGGAAAATAGGATATAATCCCATCTTTGACAGTTGGAAAGCAAAAAAACGGTTGTAAAGCCAGTAAAATCAATGCTTGCAGCCGTTTTTTGTTTCGTAGCGATATGTGCTATTGTGC
>OODT01001021.1_pt1 | contig 18964 bp, 17 predicted proteins | sample 1671841 | NCBI WGS metagenome assembly OODT01 (sample SAMN06348198, study PRJEB24527) | human gut metagenome | biome: human gut; feature: ankylosing spondylitis patient; material: feces | host: Homo sapiens | place: China | collected 2015-10 | reverse complement strand
GGAAAATGCACAATATTAATTGTGAAATGATGATAAACAAAAGTTAATATCAAATAAGAAAATGGTAATTAAAAAATGCAGCCTTTGTAACGGATGGGTTAAAAGGCTGCATTGTATGATTTTTATATGTGCCTTTACTCAAAAAAACATAAGTGATATACTGATATATGAGGATTATATCTGAATGAACAGAAAAAGAAGTTGTTGTTAGCCCTGAGGTGTGAACGGTAACAAAATATAGTTAAGAGGGTATGATAATCGAATTATAGAAAAATTAGTGATTATAAAAGAAAGGTATCGCTTATGAAAAATAAAAAATTAGTATTACCACTTATATTTACGGTAGGAATCTTTATTATAGTTGCGGCAATTTTTATCATAAAGAAAAATATGCCGTGCAATGATTATATGAATCTCGCAGAGTATTACGGGGAAAGTGAAAAAGGTTATACGGTCATAGCTGAAGAAAATATAAATAAAAATAAAGCATTATATGAGGATGGACATATATATATTGATGATGAATTTGTATCAGGAGTATTGAATAAGAGATTTTACTGGGATGCTAACGAAAATCTTCTTATATATACAACGGCGACATCTGTTATAAAAGCAGGACTTGACAGTAAGACATATGATATAAACAAAAGCAGCAATACTAAAGATTATGTTATCGCTAAGCTTAGGGGTGATAAACTTTATATTGCACTTGATTTTATTAAGGAATATACTGCTTTGGAATATAAGACATATAAAAATCCTAACAGAGTTGTACTGACATATAAATTTGGAGATAAGCAGAAATGGGTACAGGCAGATGAAGAGGCAAAGCTTAGATTTGAACCAAGTATAAAGAGCAGGATACTTATAGATGTAAAGAAAAAAGATAAATTAAGGATACTTGAAGAAAATACGGATAAAAGTGGATTTGATAAGGTGCTTTCGGAGAGTGGTGTTATAGGATATATCAAAATGTCGTCTTTAGGTGATACATATGAGTATGTTCCAAAGACTGATTTTGTTGAGGAGACATATCCGCATATACTTTTAAGTGGAAAAGTAAATCTTTTATGGCATCAGGTCACGACACAGTCTGCAAACGCAAATCTTACCAATGTGCTGTCCGGGACAAAGAAAGTCAATGTTATAGCACCGACATGGTTTGGAACAAGTGATAACAACGGAAATATATCATCTATAGCAAGTTATGACTATGTGGAAAAGGCTCATTCCATGGGGATACAGGTCTGGGGACTTTGCAATGATTTTGCACCGGATATGAAGATAGGAAAGGTTCTTAGCAGAACGAGCCGCAGGGAAAGACTTGAGAAAAATCTTCTTGCTGAGGCTATAAGATACAGTCTTGACGGAATAAATATTGATTTTGAAAATGTGAAGAAAGCTAACGGGGATGATTTTATCCAATTTGTAAGAGAATTAGGAATAATGTGCCGCAACAACGGAATTGTTTTATCTATTGACAATTATCCTCCGGCAAGCTATTCAGCTTATTATAGCAGAAATGAGCAGGCTGCAGTGGCGGATTATGTTATAACTATGGCATATGATGAATTTTATTCCGGCTCTAAGGAGGCAGGGCCGGTTTCATCTATCAGTTATGTAAGAAATGCTTCTGAAAATATATTGAAAGAAGTTCCTGCAAATCAGTCAATAATAGGTTTGCCGTTTTATTCAAGATTATGGAAAGAAACTACCAAAAACGGAGAGACAAAACTTTCATCAGAGGCATGTTCGATGAAATATGCTGAGGAGCTGATAAGTGATGCAAAAGCAGAGCTTAAATGGAATGAACAGACGGGACTTGAATATGCTGAATATACAAAGGACAATGCTTTATATAAGATATGGCTTGAAAACTCAAAATCTCTTGCTATGAAACTTAAAACAGTAAATTCACATAAGATGGCTGGAGCTGCATTCTGGAAAGCAGGCATGGAGAAAAAGAATGTCTGGGATACAATAGAAAAATATATGGCACAGTAAAGTCATAAAATTAAACAGATGGCATATATAGTATGAGAAAACATAAACGCACATTTTGTATTTCAGCCGCACTGCAGGTGTGAAAAGTGCAATGCTGAGTATTGGCGTGGAATTGGAGTTTTATATGTATCTGTTAAAAAAATGTATTATATCATTATTTGTATGTACCGCCATATCAGGAGCAGTCATAAGTGTAGGTATGATGAAAAATATGCCTGTATTTAAAAATAGTGAAAAAAATGTTATAGTCATTGATCCGGGACATGGTGGCGGGGACCCTGGAAAAGTCGGTGTTGACGGTTCACTTGAAAAGGACATTAATCTTGCAATATCCCAATATCTAAAAAAAGAGTTACAGGACAAAAACTATAAGGTTATCATGACAAGGGAAAAAGATACGGGGCTTTACGACGAGAGCGATACAAATAAAAAGATTGCAGATCTTCATAAAAGGATAGAGATAATGAATCAGTCAGATGTAAAACTTGTTGTGAGTATTCATCAGAACAGTTTTACAGGTGAGAGTTCAAAAGGGGCACAGGTTTTTTATCAGAGTACATCTGAGGAGGGAAAAAAATTTGCAGGGATAATGCAAAAAAAGATAGCATCATGTATAAATGATGGAAATCATAGGATAGAAAAAGCAAATTCAGATTATTATATATTAAAAAACAGCAGTCCTGTTGCGATTATCGTTGAATGTGGATTTTTGTCTAATCCGCAGGAGGCAGCACTTTTGTCTGATGATAAATATCAGAAAAAAATGTCATCAGCGATAGCACAGGGAATTAGTGAATATATTCAGAAGGAGGCTCATTAGATGAGTATGGATACAAAGGTTATCAAAGTAAATCCGGAAATGTTTGATGACGGGGAACTTAAAGAGGCTTGTGAGATATTAAAAAGAAACGGTCTTGTAGCGTTTCCGACAGAAACAGTTTATGGTCTTGGCGGTGACGGTATGCACAAGGAAGCATCAGCAAAGATATATGCGGCAAAAGGAAGACCATCGGATAATCCTCTTATAATACATATAGCAGACAGAAAAAGTCTTGACGAAATAGCATCAGAGGTTTCAAAAAAAGCAGAGAAGCTTATGGACGCTTTCTGGCCTGGACCGATGACACTTATCTTTAGAAAAAAAGAAAATGTCCCTATGTCAACGACAGGGGGACTTGAAACGGTTGCAGTAAGGATGCCGAGTCATCCGGTGGCAAGAGAGCTTATAAGACAGTCTGGAGTTTACATAGCTGCACCGAGTGCAAACACTTCGGGAAGACCAAGTCCCACAAAGGCAGAGCATGTTATAGAAGACCTTTCGGGAAAGATAGATATGATAATAGACGGCGGTAGTGTAGGTATTGGTCTTGAATCGACGATAGTGGATATGAGTGAAGATATACCTGTTATCTTAAGACCGGGCTACATAACAAAGGAAATGCTTGAAAATGTAGTGGGTGAAGTGAAAGTTGACCCTGCCATCGTGGGAGAAGCACCCAAGAAAAATATTATTGCAAAAGCTCCGGGAATGAAATACCGTCATTATGCACCAAAAGGACAGATGACAATCGTAGAGGGTGATATTGATAATGTTGTGGCAAAGATAAATGAGCTTTCCAAAGAAAAAATTGCTGATGGAAGAAATGTTGCCGTTATTGCGACTGATGAGACAAAATACAGATATAAATACGGTACGGTAAAAAGTATCGGTTCAAGAAAAACTGAAGGTTCCATTGCAGCAGGGTTATATGATATACTAAGAGATATGGATCATATAGGTGCACAGGATATATATGCTGAGAGCTTTAGTGACGACAGACTTGGCGGAGCGATAATGAACAGGATGATAAAAGCTGCAGGGCATCATGTGATTCATGTATAAAACAGGACATCAAAATTATTTTAAGCCATAATGTAAATTTGTTAGTTCAGACAGAGCAGACGGATATATTGACATTATAGAATGAACGATAAAAGGAGAAGCAGATGAAAAGTTATGACAAAGTCATATTTGTGAGCAAAGGAAATACATTCAGCAGTCCTCTTGTTGAAGCTATTTACAGGGACAAGGCACCTAACTGGCTGCCTGAATCCATGTCAAGAGGAACTGTTGTACTGTTTTCAGAGCCGATAAATCCAAAAGTAAATGTTTTGTTGAGCAGTCATGATATAAATATAAGTAATCATGAAAACTCAAAACAGTTAGAGATGGAGAATATTGGACAAGATACGCTGATACTCACAATGACATTTAGCGACAAGTTAAAAGTAATAGAAGATCTCGGTGTATCAAACAATGTATATACGCTGGGAGAATATATAGAGGATGATGCGGATATATCAGATCCGTTAGACCCCGATGAAACATTATATGACAAGTTCTTTGAGGAAGTTGCAGAAAAGATTGAAAAGGTGATTTTACACATGGAAGCAGAGTATCATGAAAATGATGATGATGCCAAAGATGTAAATAATAAAGAGTTAAACAGTAAAGATATGGAGGTAAGTTAAAATGATAGCAATAGGAAGTGACCATGGCGGATATGGGCTTAAACAGGAGATTATGGCTCATTTAAAGGAACAGGGTGTAGAGTATAAGGATTATGGATGTTATGATGAAAAATCATGCGATTATCCTGTTTATGCAAAAAAAGTTGCAAATGCGATAGTGTCAGGTGAGTGTGAAAAAGGTATTCTTATATGTGGAACAGGTATAGGAATTTCTATAACAGCCAATAAAGTTAAGGGAATAAGAGCCGCTCTTTGCCATGATACATTTAGTGCACAGGCAACAAGAGAACACAATGACGCAAATATACTGGCAATGGGTGCAAGAGTGGTAGGACCGGGACTTGCATTAAAGATTGTCGATACATTTTTAAATACTGAATTTTCAAATGATGAGAGACATATCAGAAGAATAAATATGATAGAGGAAGATTAGGTGTAAACGGTAGAGATTAAATTCTTGACAGTATAAAATCATGGGAGTATCATTAGAAATATGTTAGAATAAAAGATTTTTATCAATGTATTTAATATTATACAGTATATGTGTATTGATTGTATTGATATGTAATCTTTTGCAAATAATTCACCCGATAAATTAGGGTTACGAAAGGAAGTATTGTTATGGCAAAAAAAGACATCGATTGGAATAATCTTGGATTTGGTTATGTAAAGACAGACAAAAGATATGTGTCAAACTTCAAGGACGGAGCATGGGATGACGGAGCACTTATAGATGATGATATGATTACTATCAGCGAGTGTGCCTGTGTACTCCAGTATGCACAGACTGTATTTGAAGGATTGAAAGCATATACTACAGAGGATGGCAGAGTGGTATGCTTTAGACCTGACTTAAATGCTTCTCGTCTTGCAGATTCAGCAAGCAGACTTGAGATGCCGGTATTTCCTGAAGATAGATTTGTAGATGCTATTGCTAAAGTGGTTGAGGCAAATATTGATTATGTACCACCATATGGTTCTGGTGCAACATTGTATATTCGTCCTTATATGTTTGGTAGTGATGCCATCATTGGTGTTAAACCTGCCAATGAGTATCAGTTCAGAGTATTTACAACACCTGTAGGACCTTACTTTAAGGGTGGTGCAAAGCCTATCACTATCCGTGTTAGTGACTTCGACAGAGCAGCTCCTCATGGAACAGGTCATATCAAGGCAGGACTTAATTATGCTATGAGTCTTCATGCAATAGTTGATGCTCATCAGAAAGGATTTGATGAGAATGTTTACCTTGATGCAGCTTCTCGTACAAAGATTGAGGAGACTGGTGGAGCAAACCTTATCTTTATCACAAAAGACGGTAAGTTTGTTACTCCTAAGTCAAACAGTATTCTTCCATCTATCACACGCCGTTCATTAGAGGTTGTTGCAAAAGATTATCTCGGAATGGAAGTTGAAGAGAGAGAAGTATATCTTGATGAAGTTAAGGATTTTGCTGAGTGTGGTCTTTGCGGTACGGCAGCAGTTATCTCTCCTGTAGGAAAGATTGTTGATCACGGCAAAGAAATCTGTTTCCCAAGCGGAATGGAGCAGATGGGACCAAAGACAAAAGAACTTTATGATACACTTACAGGTATCCAGATGGGCAGAATCGAAGCTCCTGAAGGATGGATAAAAGTTATCAAATAAATTTAACACTAATAAATTTTTTCACACACGGATTTGTGTCTTAGTACACTTGTCAAAAACCGATGTACTCAAAAATGTGTGTAGAAAAGAGTATTAAATTACAATGAGCAGAGGAAAATTTTTCCTCTGCTCATTTATTTATCAGACAAATAATTTTTATAGCTTATAAAGTGTGGGGGTTATAATATTATTTTACAAGTTTTATATCAGTGATAACAGGTGTACCGCTTCCTGAACCAATAGCACCGTTAAGTGTGATGGTATCTGAAGCACCCCAGTAACCGGACCATGCAGGATTGCTTACTCTGTAGCGGTTGCTTCCGAGACTTTCGCAATTACCGCTCCACATTGATGTGATTTCTCTTGAGAGAGTAAACTCGACCATCCATCCCGATGTAAATGTTTTAGAAGTGTTGTTTTTGAGTGAAATCGTAACGATTCCGCCACTTCCCCAGTCGCTTTCAAGTTTTACTGAGCCGGTTATGTCATCAGAATCTGATGGAGCGACTGTCGGAGTTGCTGTCGGAGCCACTGATGGAGCCATTGATGGAGCCACTGATGGAGCCACTGTTGGAGTCACTGTCGGAGCGACTGTCGGAGTCACTGTCGGAGCGACTGTCGGAGTCACTGTCGGAGCGACTGTCGGAGCCGCTGTCGGAGCAACAGTCGGGGCAATCGTTGGAGCTGCTGTTGGTTCTGCTGTTGCTGAGTTACCGTCAATATCAGATACAGTGAAGTTAATCTTTACATTGTTTAGTGTCTGATAGGATACATTGTTAAAGTATGCCTTATAATTTCCGTTTTCTACAGTGACATTATTTACATGTGTGTTTGCCCATACATTTATAAATGAGAAGTTGAATATCGGGCAGGTGAGTCCGTCATCAGAAGCTTTCTTTGATGTGTCATAGAGGAAAGTATTATTCTTCATTGAATATGTAGTACCGTTTACCTCTATTGATGAGACTTTTATAGTTGCTTTATTAAAAGCAGAAGCATCTTCATCACCTACATTTATGTCTCTTATGTAAAGTGAGCCTATGTTGCTTAACTGGCTCTGTGTTGCATCGAGACTGAGTGAGAATGTACCTCCTTTTGAATAAATATCAACATATTCGTCGCTGACTACTGACTGCCAGCTTGCTGTTTCAAGGAGATAGAGCTTAGCTCGTACATAATTGGCTTTTGGCACTGTTACCTCACATGAAGCACTGTAGCCGAGAGGGACTGATGCCGTGATTTTGCAAGTGCCTGCATTTACTGCCGTAACCTGTCCTTTAGAATTGACAGTTGCAACTTCTTCATCACTTGATTTCCATGTAATCTTGTCTTTGCTGTCAGCAGGTGTGAGAGTTGCATTGAGCTGTTTTTTCTCATCACCGATATTTATTATCATTGAAGTCTGGTCAAGTTTTATGCCGGTGGCAGTTGCCGATGAGGAGTCACCGTAAATTTCCATGATTGCATTGATAACTGACTGCTGTGTAACTTTGTATGAATATCTGTCAAATAGGCCGAAACCATAATTTCCGTTGTAGCCGTTGTCCCATGCAACAGGAATGATTCCGTACATATCTGAGTAATAACAGAATTTTTCGTAGTAGTCTGCACGGCAGGCAGCATTTTGCGAATCAAAGGCTGATTTGTCTATCGCACCAAATTCGCCGACTACTACCGGATAACCGTTTTCTACAAATTTTGTGTTCATTTTCTTTAACTGTGATGCCATATAGGATTCATCGCCCCAGCTTGCCACTTTGGAACTGTTTGTAGCTTTTTCACCCCACTGTGTGCAGGTTGATGATTCTGTACCACAGAAATCCCATGGGTCATAATAATGTACGGAAACCATTATTCTTTTCTGGCCTGATGGAATTGAAGATGAAAGATATTTATCTGAAGGCATTTCAAATCCATAATTATCTGCCGTATAGTTGATATTTGTGTTCCAACCGGGAATAAGAAGCCATCTTTTATCGTTGTTGCCGCCTGATTTTCTGACTGTATCAACAAAAATCTGATTATAAGCATTTATATTTGCATATGCATTATAAGAAGGATTTCCATATGTACCGTCAAATTCTTCATTCATTGATTCAAATATAAGATGCTCGTCGTAGTTTTTAAATGTGTCGGCTATCTGCTCCCAGCAGGCTTTGTATTTTGCCTTAATCTTAGTCTGTTCACCATTTCCGCAGAGAAGCCAGCCGCCTGAAACGGTCGTATATCCGTCACCGTGCATATTGACTATGGCATAGAGTCCGTTGTCAACACACATATCGACAACCTGTTTAACTCTGTCGAGCCAAGAGGAATCAATTTTATATCCGTTGCTGTCATCAATCATGCTAAGATATGACACTGGGATTCTGATTGACTTAAATCCTGCATCTTTTACCGCAAGGATAAGTTCCTCGTTAATCTTTGGATTGCCATAGGCTGTCTCGTTTGGTGTTCCGTTTGAGGATGCTTCAAGCTGGTTCCCAAGATTCCAGCCTGCTCCCATTGCTTTGGTGATCTCTGTCTGATTAAGATTGTTGAATGATGATGCTGAAACAGTCTGCACATTCTTCTCCGGAATACAAACTGTTGTGGCGATCATGGCTGCTGATAATAATACAGCCATTACTTTTTTGCGAAGTCGCATAAATTTTCTCCTTTCATGTTAAGTGCTTGTTTTTCAATACAACATAATAATATCCTTTTTGTGAAATATTTGCAATTATTATTCACAGAATATTAAAGATTTCGTCACAATTACTATAATAAATGCTGGTTTAGCAAAAAAATACGGTTTAAATTTGTGCAATATCGCTATTTCGATTTACAAAAAGTTCAATTTATTTACAAAAATGTTAAAAATTCTATATATTGTTGCTTTCTGTTTTTTGTATTATAATAATGTGATGCAGGAGTCAAAAGCAGAAAATTGCGAAACTATCATAAATATTGATTAAATTGTGCGGATATAACAAATAGTATCACAATTAGCACAACATATAGTTAGTTTCGCAAACGCCTATTTAAAATAGATCTGAAAGGAGATATTTCCTAATGAAGAAAATAGTTTTAACCGGTGGTGGAACAGCCGGTCATGTCACACCCAATATCGCACTTATACCGGAGCTTAAAAAAGCGGGATATGAGATTTATTATATCGGTTCTTATGAGGGAATTGAGAAGAAACTTATAGAGAAACTGGGAATACCTTATTATGGGATTTCAAGCGGAAAACTTCGCAGATATATTGATCTTAAGAATATCAGCGACCCATTTAAGGTATTAAAAGGATTTGCACAGGCGAGGAAACTTCTTAAAAAGATTAAGCCTGATGTTGTATTTTCAAAGGGAGGATTTGTATCAGTTCCCGTTGTTGTTGCGGCAAAATCAAGAAAAATTCCATGTATCATACATGAGTCAGATATGACACCGGGACTTGCAAATAAGATATGTATTCCATGTGCAGTGAGAGTATGCACAAATTTCCCTGAGACACTAAAGCATCTTCCGGCGGAAAAAGCTGTACTTACGGGTTCGCCTATAAGGGAGGAACTTTTTAAGGGAGATAAAGAAAAAGGACTTAAATTTTGTGGATTTGATAATTCAAAACCGGTTATTCTTATAATAGGAGGAAGTCTTGGAGCAGTTGCCGTAAACAATGCGGTAAGAGGGATACTTCCAGAACTTTTGAAGAAATTTCAGGTAATACATCTCTGCGGAAAAGGAAAGAAAGATGACTCACTTGTAGGTACAAAAGGTTATGTGCAGTATGAGTACATAAGTGAGGAACTTCCTGACCTTATGGCGGCTTCTGATATAATGATTTCAAGAGCCGGGGCAAATGCCATATGTGAGATACTTGCACTTAAAAAGCCTAATATACTTATACCATTGTCTGCACAGGCAAGCCGCGGTGACCAGATATTAAATGCGGCATCATTTGAAAAACTTGGTTACAGTATAGTTATTCAGGAGGAGGAAGTTACCAATGAAAAACTTCTTGCCGCCGTAAATGAGGCATTTGACAATAAAGAAAAGTATATAGCTGCAATGAACAAGAGCCAGCTTAACAATTCAATAGAAAAGATAGTTGGTCTTATAAACAGTGCCGCTAAGTAATCATTGTTTGGCTGAAAATGGAATAGCGGTACAAAGTAAGAAATGCAAGACTGAACTGTTACTAGTAAGTAGAGTATTTTGCGAATATTATTGACTTTGAGTGGCACTGCCATGCAAAAGGACGGTATAGAATGGAGGATTGAAATGAGCAATGGTTCGATACCAAAAGACCCGGTGATGCTGCTTAGTTATGTGAATACGCAGCTTAGGGATTTTTACCCTGACATTGAAGAAATGTGCAAATCACTTGACATTGACAGGGAAGAACTTGAAAATAAACTTGCTGCCATCGATTATAAGTATGATGGCAGCATGAACAAGTTTGTTTAGAAAGTCATGGGGTTTCCGGTTACATCGCGTGACACCCACATTGACATTCCGGGACCGTGATTTCCGAATGGTCTTGTGTGGAAACCGAATTTTTCATAGAAACTTTCACGATGGTAGGCTGCCATAAGGCTTACCATTACGGTTTCCCCTGCCACTACATCTTTTTGTATGTAGTCAAGTTCACGGCGTATAAGTTCCGTACCTATGTGATGTCCCTGATAGTCCGGGTGTACGATTACATCTGTTATGAAATATGTATAGCCGCCGTCACTTACGATGCGTGCCATACCGACAGGTTTATTGTCACAGACTGCTACGCAGAGATAAAATGAGTTTTTAAGGGCAATTGCTGCCCTTTTTTCAGTTACATTTATCCAGTTTACTGATTTTCTGAGTGCATTATAATCTTCAACGCTTATATTGTTTACATATGTTATCTTAGTTTCTTTGTTCATAATGTTTGTTATCCTTTTTTGGTTTATATATAAATATTTGGCTGCTCTTTTTAAACATCAATTTTATAGACTTTCATTGTATTTGATTTTAAGTTTGTATTTGCAAATCAATATTACAGACATTTCCGACTGTTACTTACAGCATCGTATGTTTAAAAAGCAGTCTTTTTGTTTCTTAATATATTTTACCACAAGTATAATATTTTGGGTTAGTCTTATTTGATATTCTGTCATAAAAAGAAAATTTGGCAAACAATGAACAAGCTCGTTATATGCAGATACTCTTTTTATGCCTGAACAGTTGCTAAGATGTAATATTTTTAGATGCAGTTGAATAAAATATTATTGCATATGAATTATATATCAGCGGGGCAATTTTTACCCTGACAATAAAATTAGACATTTGCGAAACTATCATAATCTCACAGTTAACACAACATATAATTAGTTTCGCAATCATCTATGGCAATTAAATAAATTTAAGGAGATTTCTATGGAACTTAAAACCGCACAGATAACTTCAAATCAGATAGTTTGTCACAGTGATACACAGATTACATTGGAAAATGATATGAATGTTCCTGACAGCAAACCCGATATAGATAAGATAATTAAAATAGAGGGAAATATTTTATCTAATTCGGTTGTGGCACTTGACGGCAGGGCAGGCATAAAAGGAACCCTTGATTATTTTATTTTATATACGAGCAGTGACGATATTGTTCCAGTACATAATCTTTCCGGAAGTATAAATTTTGATGAGTCGGTAGGGCTTGATGAGGTTTCGGAGGGAGATGATATTGACTGTCATTTTGAGATTGATGACTGTCAGGCAAACCTTATAAATTCAAGAAAACTGAGCATAAATGCCATTATAGGGATACATTGCTGCAAGCCGGTGAGCGATAATTATGAGGCAGTGTCATCACTTTCGGACTCTGAGGATATAGGAATGACGGATTCGGAGGGATTATATTCAAAGTTAAAGAATGTAGCATATACACATCTTGTTATCAGCAAAAATGATATACATCGTATTTACGAGGAGATAAATCTGCCGAAAGCAAAACCGAATATTGATTCAATATTGTATTATAATATAAGACCTCTTAACATCCAGACTAAAGTTGTCGAGGATGGTGTAAGACTTATGGGGGATTTGAATATTTTTGTTTTATATACTCCTGAAAATGAGGAGCGGAGCCTTGAATATTTTGAGACAGAAGCGGCTTTTGACGAGATTATAAACTGTAATAACTGCAATGAGGATATGATTCCTGATATTGATGTGAGTGTCGGCAGCAGGGAGCTTTCAGGAAAGCCTGATGAGGATGGTGAAAACAGGATAATAAGTTTTGAGCTGACACTGAAATTGCAAATGAAGTTTTATGAGAATAAAGAAACTCAGATACTTGACGATGCTTATTCAACGGCAATGGAGCTTGAGCCGGTAAGAAAGACTATGTCACTAAACAGGCTTATTATGAAAAATCAGAGTGTTTTGAGACTTTCTGAGCAATTTAATATAGACAATCAGGATAAAATACTTCAGATATGCAATACAACGGGAAAGATAACGATTGATGAACAGCAGGTTGTAAAAGACGGGATACAGCTTGACGGCGTGATGCAGCTTGATGTTTTGTATATGACGGAAAATGATTCAAATCCTTTATCTATCGAAAAGGTGGTAATGCCGTTTCGTCATGTTATCGAGATTGATGGCCTTAGTCCTGAATGTTACTATGAATTGCAATTTGAGATAAACAATATAAATGTTATGATGCTTGACAGTTCGGAAATTGAGGTCAAGGCAAATATAACATTATGTGCCATTGCTTTTTCAAATTTTGAGGAGAATTATATTTTTGATGTAAATGTTGAACCACTTGATTTTGAGCGGCTTCATAAACTGCCCGGAATAGTAGGTTATTATGCGATAAAAGATACACCGGTGTGGGATATTGCGAAAAAATACCGCACGACCGTTGAGAGTATCAGCCAGCTAAATGATTTAAGTGGTGACATAGTCCATAAAGGGGAAAAACTGCTCCTTTTAAAAATGGTTGAGGGCATATAATTTGACATATTTAATTGCATAAATAATGTATATAGTGTAAAATAAATGCAGAAGCGAGTTAAGTTTTGAAATGGATTTAGCCCTGCTTCTGTATTTTTGTAGTTATTTTTCATTTACAGGTCTGATACGGAATGTCAGGATTTGTTAATGGCTAAGTAACTCTTGTGTCCTGAAAGGAGGATTTATGCGTATGAGATATGACATTATTATAGTCGGTGCAGGCCCCGGAGGTATTTTTGCATCATATGAATTGGTTAAGAAAAATCCTGAGATTAAGGCTGCCGTATTTGAGACAGGTCATTCACTTGAAAAGAGAGTCTGCCCTATTGACGGCGATAAGATAAAAAGCTGTATAAATTGTAAAAGCTGCTCTATAATGAACGGTTTTGGCGGGGCGGGTGCTTTTTCAGACGGTAAATATAATATAACAAATCAGTTTGGCGGTACTTTATATGAATATATAGGAAAAAATAAGGCTCTCGACCTTATGTATTATGTAGATGAGTTAAATCTTAAATATGGCGGTGAGGGAACAAAACTTTATTCGACAGCCAATACAGAGATAAAGGAACTTTGTGTTCAGAACGGTCTTCATCTTCTTGATGCGTCTGTCCGCCATCTGGGAACGGATAAGAATTATGTTGTTCTCGAAAATCTTTATGCAGAACTTAAAGACAAAGTAGATTTCTATTTTGACACGCCTGTAGACAGTGTTTTACAGAATGGTGACGGTTATCTTATAAAGACGGCAAAAGGTGATTATCAGTGTGATAAATGTATCATATCAGCGGGAAGAAGCGGAAGTAAATGGATGGAAAAAGTCTGTTCAGAGCTTAATATTCCGACAAAATCAAACCGTGTTGATATAGGTGTCAGAGTTGAACTTCCGGCAGAAGTATTTTCACATCTCACGGATGAACTTTACGAGAGCAAGATAGTTTACAGAACAGCGAAATTTGAGGATCTTGTCCGTACATTCTGCATGAATCCGCATGGTGTTGTAGTAAATGAAAACACAAACGGAATAGTTACGGTAAACGGTCACAGTTATGAAGACCCAAGCAAACACACTGAAAATACAAACTTTGCACTTCTCGTTGCAAAACATTTTTCAGAGCCGTTCAGAGACAGCAACGGATATGGAGAGAGCATAGCAAAACTTTCAAATATGCTAGGCGGCGGTGTCTTAGTACAGAGATTTGGTGACCTTATAAGAGGAAGACGAAGCAATGCAACTCGTATAGCTGAGGGATTTGTGACACCTACGCTTTCGGCAACTCCGGGTGATTTAAGCCTTGTAATGCCAAAGAGAATACTTGACGGCATTATAGAAATGATATATGCACTTGATAAGATAGCACCGGGAACAGCAAATGACGATACGCTTCTTTATGGTGTTGAAGTCAAGTTCTATAACATGGAAGTTGAGATAGATGAAAACCTTGAAACTCCGCTTAAAGGACTTTATGTTATCGGTGACTGCAGCGGTGTAACACATTCATTGTCACACGCATCGGCAAGTGGAGTTCATGTAGCAAGAGCGATTGCAAGAGCAAATAAATAAGCAATAAAAATGAAATGAGGAATAAAGATGGCAGAAAATTATTCATTTTTTTCAAATAAGAAATGCGAGTATTTTCCATGCCACAAAGTATCAGATGAGATAGCAGAAAAGGACTTTAATTGCCTTTTCTGCTATTGTCCTTTATATCTTAAAGAAAAGTGTCCCGGAAATCCTGTTTACTTTGTGACGGCAAATGGAGAAAAAATAAAAGACTGTTCAAAATGTACTTTTCCACACAGGGCGGCAAATTATGAAGAGGTGCTTAAGTGCCTTATGTCAAAAGATGAAATTCTTGAAGTGGATATAAGTGAGCTGATTGTGGATATGGAGACGGAAATAGAACATTCATGTGGATTTGAGTCAATGGATGCGGAGATGAAAAGACAGCATAAGGAGATAATAAATGCAGCATATGATAAATTTTTCAGTGAGAAAAAAGTAAAAGTCATTCTTAAACAGATTGACGAAAGTGTGGTGACAACCGCCGGATTTGTATTTGGAGAGCAGACAATAGAATGTAACGCACTGGAAAAAATGAATGTGGCGTACGGCGACATAGACAGTGCTTATCTGTACGCATTTGGAATAAAGGATATTGATGAAAAAGTGTTGGAAGAAAGTTCACTTCTTGAAAAATATTATGTCGAATGTCTGATGATAGCGGCAACAGATGTGTTGAGAGACTGGATTAGAAGTTATATAGAAAGAAAGCACAGCGTAAGGCATAAAAAATATGTGACGGATTCATTTGGACCGGGATTTTATGGGATGGATATATCAGCGGTGCCAAAACTTGTGAAAATGACGGGGGCAGAGAAAGTGGGTGTGTCAGTTGATAAAAGCGGAAATATGCACCCGGCAAAAAGTTGTGTTGGGATTTATCTTGTGACGAAGAAAGAGTATGGGGAGAGGATAAAGGATTGTGCATTTTGCGTGGGAAACAAAGGTGGATGTGCGGTATGCAGGGGAAGATAGGAGAAAATTGTTTTTGGCAGAATAAGTTATTTTACAATGCAAATGAGTATAAAACATATCTTCTTGGTCTGGTTTTTTATAAATATTTATCAGATTCGTATTTGTCAAAGGCATATGATTTGATGAACGATGAGAAGCCGGACAGCCTTGAAGAAGCACAAGAAAAGTATTTAGCACATTATTTTGAAAGGCTCTTAAAGGTTTTATGCCTGATTGGATTGGGGAGTTTTATGCCTATTATCAGTGGTATTATAATGTGTCAAGTGTGGAAACGATAAAAAAAGTTCCATTGAGTTTTTTGAAAAAAGCTTATTATGGATTACACGATTTGGAACTTGAATTGGCAGTACAGAAAGTGAGGTAAAATCATGGAGATAATTTGTTTTCACAATCCTGATGAGGAAAATGGTTATTTAAGTAATTGGTTTCATTCAGATTTTTCTGTTGGTGAAATTGAATTTTCATCGATGGAGCAGTACATGATGTATAAAAAAGCTGTTTGTTTTTCTGACAAAAAAATAGCAGAAGAAATTCTTTCAATAAATGATGTTGCAGAAATTAAAAGATTAGGACGGCAGATTTCAAATTATAATGATAATATTTGGAATGGAAAGAGACAGATTATTGTGTACGAGGGACTTTTGGCAAAATTTTCTCAGAATTATTCACTTAAAAAGGTGTTAAAAAACACAGGTGATGCAATGCTTGCGGAATGTGCCGTGAGAGATAAAATATGGGGTATAGGATTGTCTATGAGTGACCCAAAAAGATTAAACATTGACGAGTGGAGAGGTCAAAATCTGCTAGGATATGCACTGATGCAGGTTAGGGAGAAATTATAGTAGAATGAAAAGCAGGAAACTCTTAATTTATATTAGAGGATAAATGTTTTCATGGAGAGGAGCATTTTTATGACTGAAAAAATTGGAATAGGAATACAGGAATTTGATGAAATCAGGGAGGGTAAATGTTTTTATATAGATAAGACATATTTTATTCGTGAATGGTGGGAGAGCAAAGATAAGGCAACGCTTATTGCCCGTCCGAGACGATTTGGGAAAACTCTTAATATGAGTATGCTTAAACAGTTTTTTTCGGTAGATTATGAAGGTAGAGAAGATTTATTTGAGGGACTTTCAATATGGGAGGAAAAAGAGTACAGGCAGCTGCAGGGAACATATCCTGTGATTAGTCTGTCATTTGCGAATATTAAAGAAAAAAATTTTCCGATGACAAGAAAGAAAATATGTCAACTGATTACAAAACTTTATGAAGAATATTCATTTCTTTTGTTTACCGGTTTGCTGGGCGAGGCGGATAAAAGATATTTTAGGCGGGTCTCGGAAAATATGGATGACAGTGATGCTTCTTTGTCTTTGTATCAGTTATCAGACTACTTGTATCGTTATTATGGTAAAAAAGTAATAATTCTTCTTGATGAATATGATACGCCTATGCAGGAGGCATATGTAAATGGATTTTGGGATGAGTTGGCTTCATTTACAAGAAGTCTGTTTAATTCTACATTTAAAACTAATCCATATCTTGAAAGAGCGATAATGACAGGAATAACAAGAGTGAGTAAGGAGTCGGTTTTTTCTGATTTAAACAATCTTGAGGTGGTTACAACAACATCAAACAAATATATGACGGCTTTTGGTTTTACTGAGGAAGAAGTATTTAATTCGCTTGAGAAATTTGGATATGGGGATAAAAAAGAAGAAATTAAAAAATGGTATGATGGGTTTGTGTTTGGAAAAATAACAGATATTTATAATCCGTGGTCTATTTTAAACTTTCTGGATAAAGGAAAGATAGATACATATTGGGCAAATACCAGTAGTAATGGATTGGTAAGTAAACTTGTAAGAGAAGGAGATGCATATTTAAAATCCGTTTTTGAAGAATTGTTAAAAGGCAAAAACATATTGTGTCCTATTGATGAGCAGATAGTATATAATCAACTGGATGATTATTCGGAAGCAGTCTGGAGTCTTTTGCTAGCAAGTGGTTATTTGAAAGTAGTTTCTATTGAAAAAAAAGTAGTTGGAAAGAGACAACTGTATGAACTTTCACTGACAAATATGGAAGTCCTGGATATGTTTTATGATATGGTGAGAGGTTGGTTCAAAAAGTCAGCAGGAAACTATAATGCGTTTGTAAAAGCATTGTTAATTAATGATGTTGAAGCAATGAATGAGTATATGAATGTGATTTCTGAGGAAATATTCAGCAATTTTGATGTTGGAACAAAACCTTCAAAACTACAGCCGGAGAGATTAGTCTCATGCTACGACTGTAATGGAGTAGCTAATGGCTCAAGTTTGAACGATAGTTCAAACTTGTATGCGATGACTAGCAAGTCATCGCGTTTTTACCATGGGTTTGTATTGGGGCTGCTTGTTGATTTGGCAGAGGACTATATTGTGACTTCAAATCGTGAGAGTGGTTTTGGGCGGTATGATGTAATGATAGAGCCAAAAGATAGGAGTAAAGAGGCTTTTATTTTGGAGTTTAAGGTCTATAATCCAAGAAAGGAAGACTCTCTGGAAGAAACTGTAGAAAATGCTCTTATACAGATTGAAGAAAAGCAGTATGAGACAAATCTGAGTGCAAAAGGAATACCAATAGATAATATTAAAAAGTATGGTTTCGCATTTAAGGGCAAAAAGGTTCTGATAGGGTGCAGGGGTTAAATAAGGATGAGATACTTTAACTTGGGAACAGCGTAAGTTGAATGAGGTTGCAGAGTTTAATCCAAAATCAGATCTTCCAGAGTCGTTTGAGTATGTTGATTTAGAATCTGTTGTAGGAACAGAAATGGTATCCCATAGAACAGAGACAAAAGAAACAGCACCTTCGAGAGCTCAGCGATTAGCATAGACAGGTGATGTGTTTTTTCAGACTGTAAGACCGTATCAGAGAAATAATTATTTGTTTACAAAGCCTGATAATAACTATGTTTTCTTTACTGGGTATGCGCATATGAGACCTAAAATAGATGCAGAGTTTCTTATGTGTTTTTTGCAAACAGACAGTTTTGTAAGGGTTGTTTTGGATAATTGTACAGGTACCAGTTATCCGGCAATAAACTCAAATGACCTTTCAAATTTGGAGATTGATCTGCCAACTTCAGAGGATGAGCAAAGAAGAATTGGGTGTTTTATCACTAACCTCGACCACCTCATCACTCTTCATCAGCGTAAGTGCAAAAGTTGTAAAAAGTATTATAAATGCACCAGAAAATTAAAATGATTGGTGTCTTATTGAAGAAAAATT